>Ga0070741_10001580_pt1 | contig 68242 bp, 63 predicted proteins | sample Coa_R1_4_FD_66440 | JGI IMG/M metagenome (GOLD analysis project Ga0070741, IMG submission 66440) | Surface soil microbial communities from Centralia Pennsylvania, which are recovering from an underground coalmine fire - Coalmine... | ecosystem: Environmental > Terrestrial > Soil > Unclassified ...
GCGCGATGATTCGCAATCGCCGCGGCCAAGTGTGTTTTTCCAGTTGCATAATCGCCGGTTAGCACCAGCCAGCCGCGCGGCTTTTGTGCATAGCTCTGGGCGGCTTCGTACGCGTCCTTCAAAGATTTAACGGCAGGTGCGGGCAGGTCTTCATCTTTGCGCAACGAGAAATGTTCGAAGGTTCGGCCTGAATGTAAATCAAGTGAGGACAGTTCAGGATGACCCGCGTCATCCATGGGGCGGCGGAAGTCGGGCGCGCTGATTTTTGTCTGCGTGACCAGTTCCGGGTCCGCGAGACGCGAGCGGATGCGGGCTTCGATTTCGTCGAGGGCAAGATTAGTCGTCACGACTGTGGGCAGTTTATTGATGTAACGATAGTTGACGATCTGGAATAGTTTTTCCTGCGCCCAGCCGGTTGCATTTTGAGTCCCGAAATCATCCAACACTAGAAGTTTCGCGTTGCGGATTTCATCGAAGCGTTCTTCAAAGGTCGTGTCTTCGCTGTCATATGAAAAGCGAAGTGTGTCCAGCAAATCCGGGACAGTCAAAAATAACGTGGGCACGCCCATGCCGACCGCGTAATTCGCCACCGCCGCGGCCAGATGCGTTTTTCCACAACCATAACCTCCCAACAGCAAAAGCCAGCCATTCAGATTTTGCGAATAATGTTTGGCTTGATTGAAAGCCATCTCAAGCGAGTTGGCCTGAATCTCGCCCAGGCCTTTGCGTCCGCGCGGCTTGAAGGTCTCAAAAGTCAGCTCTTTGAGTTCATCGAGGTGACTCAGCGCAAACAGCCGTTCGCGCACCGCATCGGTCACTTTGGCGCGGCGGCAGACGCAGACTTGCAATTTGCCAAAGTCGGGATGACCAACCGCTACATCCGCGCGTAAATATCCCACGCCGTGACAATGCGGGCAGTTCGGATCGCCGGGAAGATCGTGGTTATCCTCGGTCGCCGACAAACTTTTTGATCTTGTCTTCGACGTCGCGCTGACGAGATTTTTTATCGTCTCGTCTATCTTGCTTTTTGGCACGGCCCTCTTCCTTCCAGCGTTTCAATATCGCTTCACAATATTTCCAATTCCGCTTGTTGTTTTTGACAGCCAGTTCAACTGCATCCGCAATCCACACGGCGGAATATATTTCTTCGGCATCCTTCAACGCATCCGCGATCAGCGGCGTGAGCGGACCGATGTTCTCTTCATACAGTTTGAACACATTCGGACGTTCCAGCGGCGCGGACATGATCTTTGCGGACTCGCGCCATTCACCTTTTGCGAACGCTTCGGCGGCAGCGCGCCCGCGCGGCGAATTCAGAAAGTAAAACACATCCGCTTCATGCGTGGACTTGAGCAGGCTCCCTCGCTTCGCGGCCTTTTCCAATCCCGAAGCGACCTCGTCCGCCGCGAGACCCAAATCCTTTACGTCAAAATCCGTTTGACATAGTGCGCGGAATGGTCCATCCATGTGCTCGATGCGCCACAAAAAATACAGCGTCACTTTCAACTCGTCCGCGTCCGTGATCTCGTTCAATAGATGATGAAAGAACGAATCAGGAAAGCGGGTGAAGGTCTCAGAGTCGGTGAAGCCTTTGAACATTTCGTTACTCGTTGGGATTGAACATCCTCGTCGCGGCGTTCTCGAACTTCGCCAGCGCACTGCGGAAGACCAGTTCCACGCTCCCAACCGGGCCGTTGCGATGCTTGGCAACGATGATCTCCGCCACATTCTGCTTGACCGTGTCCTTTTCGTATTGATCGGGACGATAGATGAACATGACGATGTCCGCATCCTGTTCGAGCGAGCCGGACTCGCGCAGGTCCGAAAGCACGGGGCGTTTGTCGGAGCGTTGCTCCACAGCGCGAGACAACTGCGCCGCGGCGATGACCGGCACATTCAACTCGCGCGCCAGCACTTTCATATTGCGCGATATGTACGACACTTCCTGCACGCGGTTCTCACTGCGCGTGTCGCCGCCCATCAATTGCAGATAATCCACAATCACGAGATCAAGATGATATTCAAGGTGCAGGCGGCGGCACTTCGTCCGCAATTGAAGCGGCGTGATGGCGGGCGTGTCGTCGAGGAAGATGTGCGTGTCAGACATGACCTCGATGGCGTGGGCAAAGAGCGGCCATTCATTCTCTGCCAACTTGCCCGTGCGCAGACGTTGCGAGTCAATGCCTGTTTCCTGCGCGATCAAACGCTGAACGACTTGTTCGTTCGACATTTCGAGCGAAAAGATCGCCACATGTTTTTTATGGGTCAACGCGGCGTTCTTGGCAATCGAAAGCAGAAAACCGGTCTTGCCCTGGCCCGGTCGGCCCGCGATGATCAGCAAGTCGGAAGGTTGCAAGCCGCTCAACATTTTGTCGAGGTCAATGAAACCGGTCGGGACGCCGAAAATGTCCTCGTCGCGTTTGGCGAGGTCATCAATGCGGTCGTAGTAATCGCTCAATACGGCGGAGATCGGTTGAAGGTCGTGTTTGAGGCGGCGTTCGCTCACGTTGAAGACCGCCTTCTCGGCCTCGTCCATCACATTTTCAACCGTCGAACTTTCATTGTACGCCAGTGAAGCAATCGAATTGGCGGCATGGATCATCTTGCGGCGAATCGAATGGCTCTCGACGATGCGGCCATATGATTCGGCGTTGAGCGATGTCGGCACTTGATTCACGAGCGCGGTCAGGTACGCCGGCCCGCCGATTTCCGCGAGCTGACCTTTGCGATCCAACTCTTCGCTGATCGTCAGCAGATCAATTGGGATGCGTTGCTCGTGCAGGCTGGTGAAGGCCTCCCAAATCCAGCGGTGGCGATGAATGTAAAAATCATCGGCCTGCAAAAATTGGGCGACGTCATAATAGACTTCGGGGTTAATCAGAACCGCCCCAACGACGGCTTCTTCGGCTTCTCGGCTGTGAGGAATGCTCGGCGCGGCGGGGGCGGTTGTCTCTTCAGGCGGCAGGAAATCGGTCATTTCTTTTTGGGTTTGCTCGGTTTATCGGGTTTATCTGATTTGGGTTTAGCAGGTTTGTCGGACTTGCCTTCGTCGTCGGGCTTGTCTTTGTTTTTATCGTCGAGTTTATCGAGGTCAAGTTTGCCGAGGAAATCTTCAAAGACCGATAACCGCTCGGTGCTGACATCGCCGACAGGAGGAGCGGCCCGCGTCTGCGCGGGACTTTGAGCGGGCGCGCCTGTGGACGATTCCATATCGGCCTCGGGGGTGATCCCCGCGCCCTGCATCACCGATTCGTCCACCAGAATGGGGACGTGAGCGCGCACAGCGAGGGCGATGGCGTCGGAGGGGCGCGAGTCTACGTTGACATCCTGTCCATTCACTTCGGCTACGATGTTGCCGTAGAAAATATCTTCCTTGAGTGAGATGATCTCGATGCGTTTGATCTTGGCGTTAAAGGTATTGAACACGGACTTCAACAGGTCGTGCGTGAGCGGGCGGTTCATTTCCACTTCCTGCAGGCCAACCGTAATCGCTTCTGCCTCGTAAGGCCCGACCCAGATGGGAAGGTAACGATCCGCACCCACTTCGCGCAGAATGACCAGTCTATGCGGCGACATCAGGTTTACACGGACACTATCAATCGTTACTTCTATCATTGTTGCTCCAATAAGAATTGTATTCTATCACACCTAAATTGAAAAGAACCGCCGATTTTACCGGCGGTTCTTACGTAGAGCATCATGCGTTCAAATGATAGGTGTGATACGCGTTCTGGCAGGGATTGCCCCAGCAGATGTGCATCTCGCGGGCAGTGAGATCAATCACCAGCGCGTTGATGGTTTTCTCGCGGTCGAGCGGGTCGCTCCAGTTAACGGCGTGATTGCAGATCGAGTTGGGCAGATTGACATGATCCTTTTGAATGGCCTGCAAGGACTTGATGGTATGCGAGGAGTTCTCACGTAAAAGACGATTGGCGCGGAAATAACGCACGCGCGACGAGATCAATTCTTCCGGGTCGCTTTCGATTTCCTTCATGTTCGGCGCGAGATAGTGATTGGTGTGGACGATGTAACCATCCGTGCCGTGATGGATTTCAAAGCGTTTGGCCGAGATTTCGATGGAATACATCTCGCCGCTCTCGTGAGCGAGCAAGTGATTGTAGCCCGCGGCGCGGTGGGGGACGAGGGCGCGCCCGATGGCGCCGGAGATACGGCGCGCGGCCAGCACGGCGCGCGCCACAACGAGCCGCGGAATGCCAATGCGCGAATCGGTCGGGTAGACCGAGTCTATGAGTTGGGCGATGCCGTACGCGTTGAAGCCCACATTGGGCAGAAGCCCGCCGTACGTCATGGCGAGGAACGGAGGTTCGTCTTTCGGTTTGGCCGAGATCACATACACGTCATCTTCGTCTTCGGGAACCCAGTCTTCGTTGTGCGCGGCGAGCACGTGACCATCCGCGGTGCGCGCTTCGTTCACTGCAAAACTGGTGCAACGCGTGAGATGCAAGGCGTCCATCGTGACTGCTTCCATGGCATTAAGCGTCATGATGTCGTCGAAAGGGACGTTGGCGCCCTCGGCCATGCCGCGCATTTCATCCACATATTGCGGGTAACGTTCTTCAGCAAACGGCAAATATTTGCGCGCCTGGATCTGCGCGCCTTGCCACGTCAATTCCAACTGGTCATAGGATTGGTCAATCAAAACATGAGCGTTGGCGACACTATGTTGAATCTGTTCACGCCGCGCTTCCCCGATCTGGCATCCCAAATCACGGTGAGTACCTGAGACTTCGATTAGCGGCGGCGGGGCGTTGTGAACGGGGGTGTTGGGTATTTCAACTTTCGGTAACATGTTTTCTCCAAAATCAAACCCGCCCCGGCAAGTTTTCACCGAGGCGGGCTGATTATATCATGGCGTTCATGCTGTCATTCTGAACGACCGCTTCGACTGCGCTCAGCGCAGGCTCCGGAAGTGAAGAATCCCGCCGCGAAGCGGCGGAGACTCTTCGCTACGCTCAGGGTGACGGAGGAACTTGTTCACTGGAGGCCGGTTTCAGGTCCGATGAAGAAGCGTTCTGGGCCTGGACGAGGAGCGGGCGCGTGCCGAAGAAGGTCATCACCACCGCGCCGAATCCGATCAGACCAACCAGCACGCCAACCATCCAGCCGACGCAAGGCACGAGATTGACTGTATTGATAACAACCATCAAAAGGAATGTCCCAGCGCCTGCGGAAAGTACCGGCGCCCACGTTTGATGGATTGCTTTTGTAAAGCGGTCGCCGACTTCCATGCCCAGCGCCACCATGCCAAAAACCCACGCCAGCGCCAGAACAATGACTCCAACCAGCGCAACAGGAAGCAGGATGATCGTCACGCCCAGAATGAGCAAAGTGACGGGAGCAATGATTGTAGTTAACAATCCAATGCTACCGGATACAAAAGGTTGCGAGACTAATGCCTGCGCCACGCGGTCGAGTTGAGGGTGCAGGAACATTGTCAACAACATGGCAAGCGCGGCCAGGCCAATCGCCTGCAGAAATATGCTTCCAATTTGCCAAAGCGGATTGACGTTGATTTCAAAGTTTGGCGTCGGCGGCGCGGCCGGGTTGGGAATCGTGATGATAGGCGGGGGCATGTTGGTGACCACGTTGCCGCCAATCTCCGCGCCCTCGGCGCGTTGGAGCGAACCGCCAACCGTCACGACATCGCCAGCCACCGAAGAATCTGTGCCCATCGAAACCAATCCACCGATCACAACTGCATCCCCGGTGGCCTGCCCATCGAGTTTGAGACTCCCGCCGATCACAACAATATTGCCGTTCACCTTGGCGGCTTTCTCGATCACGGTCTCGCCGCCGATCACCACCAGATCACCGTCGAGCGAATCTCCACTTTTCAATGTGAAGTTCTCGCCGATGATCACGCGTCCTTCGCTCAAACCATTCCACGCGTGCGCGGCGCGGACGGGCCAAAGCAAAACTGCCAACAGCAAAAGGATAATCATCCATTTTTTCATTGTTCACACTCCTTGCGGCGTTCGGGTAAAGCGCCGAATCGAAAACATCCACAATATAGTCAACCCGCTGACCACGGATAACAAAACAATCCAACCGGAAGGCGAGATGAAGTTGGGCACGACGCGCAAGAGCACCCAGCCGGCCTCACTCCATGCTTGAATAGATGTCAATATGAAAAGGAAATAGCCCACGACCGCGGTGATCCATTCTGCGGGTGAGCGCATCATTTCCTGGACCAATGGCCCTGCCAGCCAATACAGGAGCGCCACCCCGCCGATGACCAGCACCAGCGACCCCATCACCTGACGCCATCTCTGTTCGCGCCGACGTTGTATCAACCGCGCTTGAAACCGCTCTGTAAAGCCTGCGGCAGGCGCGGCTTTCTGCGTGGAGTGCAAAGCCAGATTCGACTCAGCGATGGCTGTGCATGAAGTGCAGACTTGCAAATGAGATTGCAATTCACGTTTTTGTTCAGGTGTCAGAGGCTGGTCTTGCAAGAGCCAGTCTTCAAAAGGCCGGTGATTCATGAGGCCTCCTTTCATGTTTGGGCCTGGGCGTTTCTTCCTGCCACAAGCCTGCCAGTTCGCGCCTTGCCCGGTGCAGTCTGCTCTTCACCGCGCTGACCGTGAGATCGAGCGCCTCGGCGATCTCCGCTTCGGAATAATCTTCCCAATAGCGCAGAACGATGGCGGCGCGATCAACCGCATCCAGACGTTTGAGCAAACCCTGCATCCGCTGACGCTGTTCGCTGTGCACCGCTTCAGCCTCCGGGTTGGGCGCGTCCGCGTCCGGAAGTTCAAAGCCGCCTTCCTCCTCATCCTGATCAATGGACATCATTGCGAATCTGCGGCGGCGCAGACGGTCAATGCAATAGTGGGCGGCAATCGAGAGCAACCACGTCGCAAACGGGCGCTTGCTGTCGTAGCGGTGCAGATGCTGAAACGCCCGCAGAAAGGTCTCCTGCGCGGCATCTTCCGCCGACTCGGGTTCGCCCAACATGCGATAGCACAAGTTATAGACGTGCGTTTGGTAGGCTTCGACCAGTTTTGTGAAAGCTTCGTCACTGCCTTGCTGGGCCTGGGTCACCCAGGCCATTTCTTCGTTCACGCCTTCTCCTTGAACTTTCTACTTCGTTTACGAGACAAAATGGAGAAAGTTGCACAACTCTCCTCGAGAACTTTACCACAAAGATACCAAAACAAATACAGCCTGACCAAAGCGACTCTTTTACAAGTCTATTTGGGGACGCGGAAAAACGCGGATCTATCATTTTTTCCGCGTGAATCAGCGCTCGCCTGCACTGGTTCTTGAGTGTCCGCGTCCCATACAAGGTAAATGCGAGATACACATAACGCATCACCTGTATAATTGACCCGACTCATCCAAACTTGTGCCCGGGAGGGAACCGCCGTGAAGCCGCTTCACTGGTATGACTACATCACTTTGAACTTGTTCTGGTTCGGCTTGAACGTTCGCAACACGGCCATGGGTTCGATCTTCATGCCGTATCTGGTGGGGTTGTTCGCGCCGGAGGCGGTCAAGAATTCTGCGCTGGGTGGGATGCGCGCCGCGGGACTCGTGATTGCCATGCTGGTGCAACCCGCCGCAGGTCTCTTGAGTGATCGGTCCACGTCGCGCTTTGGCCGTCGCAGGCCATTTATTTTGGCTGGTGCATTGTTTGATCTTTTATTTCTGGCGGTCATCGCATTGTCTTGGGATTATTGGTCACTGCTGATCGGCGTGCTCCTCATACAATTTTCCTCCAATATCTCGCACGGCCCCCTGCAGGGATTAATTCCCGATCTCGTCCCGGACGATGAGCGGGGACGCGCTTCGGCGGCCAAAGCCATCTTTGAATTGCTTCCGTTAATTGTCGTCGGCTTGACCATTGCCAAAATGGTCGGCGCGGGGGAACTGGGCTGGGCGGTCTTTGCCACCGGCGCGACTCTGTTAGTGGCCGCGATCATTACAGTTCTTTTTGTAAAAGAAGAACCATTGCGCGAGAAACCCGCCGCACCATTCTGGCCGCCGATGTTTCGCGTGCTGGGAATGTTGACTGGCATTGCAATCGGCGCATTGGCCGGAGTATTGGGCGGAGGTCTGCTTGGCGGATTAGCCGGATTGATTGCTTTGCCGTTTGCAGATAAAGCCACGGCGCTCGCGTGGGGAGTTGGCATCGGCGGCGCGGTCGCGATGGTCGTCGCGGTGATTATTGGAGTGTGGGCGGGAGCGTTGGCGACACTTGGACAAGACGCGCGTCGCCGGTCATCCTTCACGTGGTGGATCGTCAACCGCTTGATGTTTCTGGCCGCGGCCACGTCGCTTCAAGGCTCCGTATTTTATTTTGTGATGTATGCTTTCAATCTCAGCAACGAAGATTCATCCGTGTTGACCGGCAATTTGACGACCGTGATCGGCGTTTTCATTTTGATTACTGCTCTCATCAGCGGCTGGCTTGCGGATCACATTGGCCGCAAGCGATTGGTTGGAATCAGCGGTATCACTGCGGCGGCCGGTAATTTTCTTTTGTTGAGCACGATCTGGGTTCCGAACTTGATGACGATTTACATCGCGGGGACGATTATTGGATTAGGGACGGGGTTATTCATGACCGCCAACTGGGCGCTCGGCACGGACCTCGTGCCGTCCGCCGAGGCGGGACGATACCTCGGCATCTCGAATCTGGCTGGCGCGGGCGCGGGGATTGTCGGCGCGGGCATCGGCGGCCTCATCGCCGATTATCTCAACGGGTATCGCCCCGGGCTGGGATATTTCGCGATCTTCGCCAGTTATGCGGTGCTGTTTGCATTGAGCGCGGTCAGTTTGATCGGCGTGCGCGAGGCGAAAAGTCAGAGGGAACAATCAGCGGCTATTTTAAAAATAGCCACAGATGAACCCAGATAAACGCTGATGCTTGGTAAATAAACTCACGAGAACGTTCATCGGAAAGTCTGCGCCCATCCGTGTTTATCTGTGGTGAATCGAAATTTCAATCTCCGAACTCTCCGCGCAGGCGGACTGGTAAGAGCGGCGCGATGTGTTTCATTATCATCTGTGCGGCTTGTTTATCTTTATCGTCCGCCGATAGATGATGCGGAATGGCTAATTCATAATTTTCCCCAAAATTCAAACAAAACTCTCCATCTGACTCGTAAACTCCCACCGGCGCAAACCGCAGACCCTGAGCGGCCAGCAGTAAAGCGAAACGCCCCACACCTGAAGCAGGCATGGTCAAACATCCGCCGATCTGATCGCCGCCCTCCGGCGCGAGGCCAATGATCGGATTCTTAGCGTGTCTCACATAATCCAACACGGCGCGCACAGACGCGGCGCGCGCTTCCACGTCGCGCGGACGCGGCGGCATGGGCGGCATCGTTGTGAATCCATAAACGCGTGCGCCGCGTTCCAGGACGAAACGTGAGATTACCATCCCGAGCGGCGCGTACCATTTGCCCGGATAAGTCAGTTCTCCGGTGATGATCCAGTGAATGTCCATGGGCACTACTGCGGAAATGGCAAGCGCCATCCACGGCGCGAAAAAACCGGGGCGGTAATAATGATTGACCGTGATGACACACGGTCCGTTTTGCGGGATGTTTTCTTTGCCGAAGATGTGGGGCGGTGGATCAATTCTCGAAACGACGGCCAGCGCGTCGTCCCGAAAGACGCGGCGGCGCAAAAGAAGCGCGTCGCGGATGAGACCGGCGAGTTTATTCTTTGGGATCGAATAATTCGGGTACATGGAACGTTCGAACTTTCAACGTTCAAGCCTTCAACAAAATTATTTGCTTAAATCCCTCGACGTCGATTCCATAATCGCTAAAATTTTCGCCACCTCGCCCGCGGGCGTGTTCACGCGGAACATGGCGTCGAACCCATCGCCCAGCATCACACGGACTTTGCGCCACGACGCCAACTGCGGCTGGATCTGCGCCTGCGGCAAAAGGTCAACGGCCGCGGCCCATTGCGGGTGACTGTTTTTGTAATCGCCCAACAGGTCGAGTGCGGAATTTCGCAGAGGAAATAGGCCGGTGACTTCGACCCATTTCTTTTGATTCTCCCGCGAGAGCATCCAGCGCACAAACAGCCACGAAGCCAATTGTTGTTCGGGTGTGGATTTCAACACGATGTAGGATGAACCATAAACAACCAATCCGGTTTGAACATCGCCGGGGAAACTCAGCGCGGTCCATTCATCAGGATTGCTTGACGCGCCCATGGCGCGCATATAGTCAGATAAATCTTCGAGGCTGGCGGTGGCAAATAATGCTTTTCGATTCGCAAACGCGGATGGCAAATCTGCATCCGGGCCGGCGGTCCACGCGCAACCGTCGTCGTAGAGTTGCTTTACGAAAGTGAGCGCGGCGATGTTCTTCGGGGTCAGGAAACGATAATCATTGCCCTCGAGCACGCCGCCGCCGAACGCCATCAACCACGAAAGCGCGGTCATCGAATTCGTATCCACCAGCCAGCCGCCCTGACCGTCGTTGCTTTTATCGTTATCTGTCAACATGGATTGATGCGCGCGGCAGGCTTGCTGGCGGAAGTCCTCCGCGTTGACAGGCGCCGCGTCGAACCCAAGCTGGCGCGCCCAGCTCACGTCATAAAGAAGGAAGCGGGCTGAACGTTCGGCGGGAACGCCCAATCGCTTTCCGCCGAACGAATCCTGATTCCAGAAAACGGATGGAAAATCCTTCACATCATCGTTTGTGAATCCATATTGCGGGTCGTTCACATATTGCGTGAGGTCTACGACGAGTCCGCTTGTATCCCAATCCAGCGCGTGTTCGGGAAATGCAATCGCCACCTGAGGCCTGTTCGGCGTGAGCAGGGAAGTGGAGACACTTTCATAAAGTTGTGTGTAGTTCGACTGGCTTGTAGATTGAACGACAATGCCCCATTCGTTGGTTTGATTGAACTCTTTGACTTGTGACTCAAATAGATTCGATTCGACTCCGAACCACGGATGCCAGACTTGAATCGTCACGCCCTTCAACGCTTCTTTCGGGACCCCGAGCGTGCCTGCCGCATCGGGCGTGGACGTAGGCCGCGGCGTTTGTGTCGCGTCGACTGATGGCGTTTCTGTTAAACTTTCAACCGGCGCGGGCTGACACGCCGCGAGAAAAACCAGCAGGAGAAGTGAAACCCCGCCGCGAAAGTTCATCGTATGCCGAAGACCGCAAAGGGGACCGGGCTAAACGTGAGAATGAAAATGACGATCACCAGCGCGGCGACCCAGCGTCGCTTGGCATCGAGTTGTGTGATCTGATCGAGCGGTTCGGCGTGGACGCGTCCGAGCCAGAGGAGGAGCACAGCCCAGATCCACCAGCCGTTCCAGAAGATTCCCATGAGCAATAACGCGCCGAAGATAACGGGAAAGGCCTTGGCGGCTTTATCGCCAAAAAGTGAATAGATCACGTGCCCGCCATCCAGTGTGCCGGCGGGGACGAGATTCAGCGCAGTGACCAGCAATCCGGCCCAGCCTGCGAAGGCAATCGGATGAATCAGCACGTCCGTCGCGCCGAAGGGAGCGGGCTGGCCTGTGAAGAAGTAACGAAGCCAATAAAGTGCAAGCGGCATGCCGTGTGTGGTCGCGGGCGCGGGAAGAAGTTTGCCAAACATGATGTATTTGGCTAAGAGATACAACAGAGAGTTGCCCTCCTGTTGAATCATCCCTTCAGTCGGATTAATCACCGATACGTGTGAAATGGAGAGTCCAAAAAACAGTACGGGAATTGCGATGACAATCCCGGCCAGCGGACCGGCCACGCCGATGTCGAACAGCACACGTTTATTTTTTGGCGTGCCCTGCATAACGATGGCCGCGCCCATTGTTCCCAAAGGGCTGAACGGAAGCGGAATGAAATACGGCAGCGTCGCGGGAGTCTTGTGATAGCGGCTCATCAGGTAATGACCAAATTCGTGAGCGACCAAGATTCCAAGCAGGCTCAAGGCAAACGGCCAGCCTGTGAAAATGCTTTTGAGCAAGGCCAGGATTTGTCCCATTGTGTCGCTTGGCATAGGCCCTTCAGGTTGTGCGCCTGCCAGCATGACGCTGAACACAGTCAGAATGAAGAGAATGATATTGACCGATGCCCGCGTCGGCCGCGGCTCCGGCTTTTTAGGTACAAGATAAATGATCTGCTGACCTTTTTCCTGTCGGAAGAGCGGCGTGATGTCATATGGCTGTAACTGCTCGGCAAGCTGATCATAGGCCGCGGCGGAGTCTTCGCCGATCAATTGGCCGCGATAGCGCGCGATCAATCCGCGCGCCGGGTCGCCGAGAGTTACATCTTCAATGCGGAAGATGCGAGAGACAAAATGATTCAACGTTTCAGTTTCTGGGATGGGCATTGGTACCTCTGTGTGACTTTAGACCGTGGGCAATGGGCGATAAGTGATGATGGGCTTTTATGGTTTGGTCTATCGTCTATGGCCGTCTGCGAGCGGGAGTGGATGGGAGTCGAACCCACCGCGGCCCGCAACGCGACCCGCCACAGGTTTTGAAGACCAGGAAGCCCGCCGGGACTTAACCACTCCCACGAGCAAGCATAATCGAAGGGGTGAGGATTGACAAGTGAAGGTATTTTATAAAGTGGGAAACGAAATGGAAGGTTGTGTGGGAATTTGATGGAGAAAAGAAATCACCTGTGGCAAAAAGACAAGGCCCAGTGCAATGATACATAACACAGCCATGGCGGTCAACGTTCCAATCGCCGTGCCGATCACAGCGAATGGACGACCGTTCTCTCCACTGGAACGGATCTGCCGCAGGGAATTAATTCCCGTTGCCAATGCGGCGAGACCGAACAGCGCAGCAGTCGGATAGCAGACGAATCCCGTCAGCGGAATCGGAACGACTGCGCCGCAGAAAGAAAGCAGAGTCAGAATCGCCGCGATCAAACTGATCACAGCATTTCGATTGGTTGGAATGGTTGGAGGAGATTCAATCAAGTTGATTATTCAAAAAGACCCCAAAGGTTTTGAAACCTTAGGAGTCTATCTTGGTCGGGGCGAGAGGATTTGCACCGTCCCTAAATGGGGAACGGACGACCCTGAAGATGAATAAAACTCCTTTCATCAAAGAGTCTTCAGTCGGGGCGAGAGGATTTGCACCGTCCCTAAATGGGGAACGGACGACCCTGAAGATGAATAAAACTCCTTTCATCAAAGAGTCTTCAGTCGGGGCGAGAGGATTTGAACCTCCGACCCCTTGCACCCCATGCAAGTGCGCTACCGGACTGCGCCACGCCCCGACGAATTGCAGGCGGTATTATAGTCGTATTCAATGATTCTGACAACGAACGTCACACTACCAGCCTCGAAGGGAAGTGGGCGTGACACGAATCGCGACTGAATACTCGCGGCTGAATTCTTCAGGCGTGTTGCCCAGGCCCGCAATGCCAGTCTTGTATTTTTTCAAATACGCGGGCAATTTATGCGCGGGCGGCGCGCTTTGGTCAATGAAGGCCTCGCCGATGATGACAATCACCCCTTCATCTGCGCGTTCATCCCCTGCATTGAAGTGCATGGCAACTTTTGGATGTTGTGAAATGTGCTTGAGTTTGTATGCTTTGGCCTGGCTGAAGATGAGAAAAGAATCCTTGTCCCAGATGAACCACACGGGGCGGGGCTGAGGCGTGAGGTCCGAGCCGACCGTGGTCAGCCACACAAAATACTCTTCATTGAGATGCCGCTTGACGACGCGTCCAAACTTTGAAGTGAAATCAATCATTGCATCCTCCAATCGCTGAACGGATGATACCATGTGATACACTTTTGCTATGCCCGCTTTGATTCTCAAACCCGGACGCGAAAAATCGTTGCTCCGCCGCCATCCGTGGATTTTTTCCGGCGCGGTAGATCGCGTCGATGAAAACATCGCATCCGGCGGGACCGTGGATGTGCTCTCCTCAAAAGGAGATTTCCTCGCCCGCGCCTTTTACTCCCCTCACTCGCAAATCCGCGCCCGTGTGTGGACTTTCAACGACGAAGTTATCAATGCTGATTTCTTCCGCGCACGAATCAAATCTGCAATCCACTCACGCGACACATGGAACCTGGCACATGAAACTGACTCACTTCGTTTGATCTACGCCGAATCCGATGGTCTCCCCGGTTTGATCGTTGACCGTTACAGCGATGTGATTGTGCTTCAATCTCTCACGTCTGGCTCAGAATTTTGGAAAGACACGATTGCCGATCTTCTGGTTGAAGAAACAGGACTGAAAAATATCTACGAACGCTCCGACGCCGACGTGCGTGAACTGGAGGGATTGCCGCCGCGTAGCGGCGTTCTTCGAAATTCGATAATTCGAGAATCGGGATCAGAGCCGAATTTCGAATCTCGAATATCTAATATCGTCATTCACGAACATGGCTTGAAATTCCTCGTCAACTTTGCGGAGGGACACAAGACCGGCTTCTACCTCGACCAGCGCGCCAACCGTCAGCGCGTGCGCGAATTGGCAAAGGATCGGGATGTGCTGGATTGCTTCTGCTACACCGGCGGATTTACGGTCAATGCCCTGAGCGGGGGAGCGAAGTCTGTCGTCTCAGTGGATGCGTCTGCCGACGCGCTGGCTTTGTCCAAGGAAAACGTCGCGCTCAATCATCTGCTTGTTGAACGTCATTCGGTCATCGAAGGCGATGTCTTTCAAGTCTTGCGCAAGTTTCGCGACGAAGGCCGCTCGTTTGACATGATCGTGCTTGACCCGCCCAAGTTCGCGCCAACCGCCGCGCAAGCGGAAAAGGCTTCGCGCGGCTATAAAGACATTAATCTGCTGGCGTTCAAACTTCTGCGGCCAAACGGAATCCTGGTCACGTTCTCCTGCTCCGGCGGTGTGGACGCGGCCCTCTTTCAAAAAATCGTCGCGGGTGCCGCGCTGGATGCTGGCGTGGACGCGCAAATCATTCAGCATTTGTCACAGGATGTGGATCACCCCGTCTCGTTGTGTTTTCCTGAAGGTGCGTATCTCAAAGGGTTGGTGTGCTATAAACCTTTGCAGGTTTTGGAATAGGGTTTCTTGATATAATTTCTGCAATGAGTCGTACACGTAGTAATGAGGAATGGTTAAATGATTTGAAGAGCAAAGGTGCCGCGCAGGAAAGCGCCATTGCTGACCTGCGAGGTATTTTGTTGCGGGCTGTTTTGTATTTATTCAATCGCAATCTCGGTGATCTCGGTGGCTTGGCTCGGGATGATGCCCTAAAGCTGGCCGAGGATTGCGCGCAGGAAGCCCTGATTGCAGTCTTGAATCACCTGTCGGATTTTCGCGGCGATAGCAAATTCACCACATGGGCATATAAATTCGCCGTCAATATTGGGTTGACGGCCGCCCGCCACGAGCGCTGGAAAGATGTCTCACTTGATCAGCTGTCCATCGCCGAGGATGACGGGATTTCTGAATGGTTGATGCAAGATAAGTCACCCTCGCTTGGCCCAGACCAATCTGCCTTGCAGAATGAGGTTCGCAGAGCCATTCGAGAAGTGATTGAGCGCGACCTGACCGACAAACAACGTCGGGTCCTGCTATTGATGGTCTTCAATGAAGTTCCCATGGACGAAGTCGTACAGCAACTGGATACAAATCGGAACGCGATCTACAAATTGCTTCACGATGCCCGCCGCAAACTCAAAAGCGGTTTACAGTCGCGAGGCTTTGAGGTTGGCGAGACGCTGGCTTTGTTTAGTTCAAAAGGGTAAGATTCCGTCAGGTTGTGCAACGAATGTTTGAGGAGTAGTTATGAATCGTGAGCGCTTTGATGCTTGGCTTCGAAATATCTACGAAACTCAGGATGTGGAAATTTCCTGCACTGAGTGCTTCGACCTGATTTCCCAATTTGTAGAATTGGAGACATCTGGCCAGGATGCCTCGGCTGAATTGTCACAAGTTAAACAACACTTGTATCAATGCCGCGCCTGCCATGACGAATATGAGATGTTACGCGATCTGGCACGCTTCGAGAATGAGGGTGGACCGCCACTGCTGGATGATCTGTAAAGTTCAATTCGTTAGATTCCTCACATTGATCATAGGCGCCTTCCAAAAATTGGAGGCGCCTTTTGTTAAGTAAGATGCACCGCCTTTCTGATACTAATAGGCATAAAGTTAGATCCTAAAGCAGATGTTTATTCTGGAAGGAGGCGATTCCTGTCAATAAAAGCCCCATCAAATCCAGGGCGCGGCGGTTCCGATAAACCACCGCGCCTGCGACAGCCGAGACTTCTCAAAATCATGGCCGCACCCTTGTTTTACCATATAGGTTAATTGTATTCAAGGATGCGGCAATCCAAAAAGGAGAACCTGACTATGAAAATGTTCCGATCGAAATTCTTTACTTTAATCGCCGTCTTCGCGATTGCCGCTCAATTGCTGGCCGCTTGTGCCCCAGCGCCCTCAGCTCCAACACAGACGCCGACTATGGCACATCAACCATCGGGAAACACGCCATCTCCCGCGCCCTCCTCCATCGAATCCACCACTGGGATTGATCCACTTGTCTTTCGACAGGAAGTCCGCAAACTTTGGGAGGATCATATTATTTGGACGCGTATTTACATCATGGATGTCGCGGCGGGCTTGCCTGAGGCAAATGCCACTGCTCAGCGTTTATTGCAAAATCAGGTTGATATTGGCAACGCAATCAAGCCATTCTATGGTGATCAGGCTGGCGAGCAATTGACGTCTTTGCTCAAAAACCACATCCTGACCGCCGCTGATCTTCTTGCGGCCGCCAAGGCTGGCGACAACGCTAAATTCGAGGATGCCAATAAACGCTGGTACGACAATGCCAACCAAATTGCTGACTTTCTGAACAAGGCCAACCCCAATAACTGGCCGCTGGCCGATATGCAATCCATGATGAAATCTCATCTCGACCTGACATTGGCAGAAGCTACTGCCCGCCTCAAAGGTGATTGGTCCGGTGATGTGACCGCGTACGATGAGGTCCACGATGAGATTCTCCAGATGGCTGATATGCTCGCCGACGGAATCATCCAACAATTCCCGGATAAGTTCGCTTCGATGAATGCTTCTCAACAGAAAGTTGAACTCACTCTGGCAATGGACAAACTGTGGGAAGATCACATTACATGGACACGCATCTACATCATCAGTGTCACCGCTGGTTTGCCGGATGCCGACACCGTGGCGAAACGCCTGTTGCAGAATCAGGTGGACATTGGCAACGCCATCAAGCCATTTTATGGCGATCAGGCTGGTGAACAATTGACTTCTCTGCTCAACGATCACATTTTGACCGCCGCTGATCTTCTTGTCGCCGCCAAGTCCGGCGACAACGCTAAATTCGAGGATGCTAGCAAACGCTGGTACGACAATGCCAACCAAATTGCTGATTTCCTGAATAAAGCCAATCCCGATAACTGGCCGTTGAGCGACATGCAGTCCATGATGAAGTCGCATCTTGATCTTACGCTGGAGGAAGCAACTGCCCGACTCAAGGGAGATTGGTCAGGCGATATCGCGGCATACGACAAAGTCCATGACGAGATTCTCCAGATGGCAAGCATGCTCACGGGAGGCATCATCATGCAGTTCCCGGATAAGTTCAAATAAGGTATTGCTCTTCGACGGAAACGCTCCCCCGTTCTCGGAGAAGCGTTTCCGTCGGTAAGAAATGATACTGTTTTGAGACTAATGAAATAGGGATGCAAATCTGACATCACGCCATCCCTTTTGAGAAGGAGTTAATGGAATATATTTTACAAAAAGCAGGAGACAATAATGAGCTTGTTTGAGAACATCAATGCTATTGAATATCGGGCGGCCGTAGAAGTACAGAGGCGTAAGATTTCTGATGTGCAGATTCGTAAGTTTGAAGGCTATGCCGCAGAAATTTTCTCTGCATTTGGTCTGGATTTGGACACATCTGCAACAAAGGACACGCCTAAACGGTTTATTAAGGCCCTCTTTGACGCTACTGAAGGCTATGATGGCGATCCAAAGTTGCTGAAAGTCTTTGATACAGAATGCCGGGGCGAACCTGACTGTCGCTTAAGTCAGGTTCTCGAGGGTCCAATCCCGTTCTTTGCGCTCTGCGAGCATCATGCCCTTCCATTTTATGGTAAAGCTTATGTCGGTTACATTGCACACGAAAATATCATAGGCATTTCCAAATTGACCCGCCTGGTGAGATTCTTTTCTAAACGCTTTTCCGTCCAGGAACGGATTGGTCAGCAAATCGCAGATTCTTTGGAAACCATTCTACATCCCCACGGTGTGGCTGTTTTTCTTGAGGCTCATCATCTCTGCATGGAAATGCGAGGGGTACGGGAAACAGCTCCGATGACGCGCACTACTGTCTGGCGTGGAAATTACGCTGAAGATGCATCTCTGCGGTCCGAATTCTTTATGGCTTGTGGATTGCAACGAAACGAAAAATAAGTGGTATAAAAAGAATCGTCATTGATCCTTGGATGTAGGTCTTTGCCGGATATGAAAGGAAAAGAGTTATGGAACACTATAAATATCTAATCGTTGGAGGCGGCATGACGGCGGATGCCGCCGTGCGCGGCATCCGTGAGATTGATCCAAATGTATCCATCGGAATGATTGGCAATGAGGTCGAAATGCCTTATGCTCGCCCGCCGCTTTCGAAAGGCATGTGGAAGGGCCGTCCGATTGAGAAGATATGGCGCGGCACAGAGAAACTCAATGTCCAATTTTATCTGGGCCGTCGCGTGACAAGACTCGACGCCGCCCGAAGGTATCTCCAGGATGATCAGGGTGACGAATACACTTACGATAGACTCCTGCTGGCTACCGGCGGTTCGCCGATGCGCCTGGATTTTGGCGGTGATGACATCATTTATTTCCGTACCCTTCGTGATTATCAGCGATTGCGCTCACTGGTTGAGCAAGGTAAACAGTTCCTTGTGATCGGCGCGGGATTCATCGGCACGGAAATTGCCGCCGCCATTTCAATGCAAGGCAAACAGGTCAGCATGGTCTTTTTGGAAAATTCAATTGGCGAGAAAATCTATCCGCCTGATCTTTCGCAGTTTATTACTGATTTCTATCGTCAGAAGGGGGTGGACCTCATATCCGCGGACACAGTTGATACGTTCGAGAAATCGGGCAACCGCTTCAAGGTCCGGACCCGACGCGGGCGTACCCTTGAAGTAGATGGAATCGTAGCGGGCTTGGGGATCATCCCCAATGTGGAACTTGCAAACTCTGCCGGTCTGAAAATTGGAAACGGCATTATTGTAGATGACCATCTGCGGACTTCCGTTCCCAACATCTTCGCGGCGGGCGATGTGGCGATGTTCCCGCATAAGATTTTGGGTAAGATGATTCGCGTGGAGCATGAAGATAACGCGCTGAGGATGGGCAAGCAGGCCGGGCGCAACATGGCCGGCGCGGATGAGGCCTATACTCACGCGCCTTATTTTTATTCGGACATGTTTGAGCTTGGATACGAAGCGGTGGGCGAGTTGAGCAGTAAACTCGAAACATTCGCCGATTGGCAGGAGCCTTTCAAAAAAGGCGTGATCTATTATTTGGACAATGGCCGCGTGCGCGGCGTGCTGTTGTGGAATGTGTGGGACAAGTTGAAAGAAGCCACGGCGTTGTTGGAAGAGACCGGGCCGTTTACGCACGATGATTTGAAGGGAAGGATTACTGGATGATCTGCGCGAGCGCGCCGCGCCTGCTTTGATTATCTTTCAGTGAATCGTTTGCTGATCAAATGAAAGAAACAATTCCCAACTGTCAACTCCACCGGCGCGAAGCCGCGTTGACTCAACTGCCGCTGAATGGTCAATAGATCGTAATAGACTTTGACGATGTTGAAGATGGGCCCATCTTGCGCCGTTCGCTGTAGGTAATGTCAATTCGGGATAAGGAATCTCGTGTCATTCTGAGGGAGCAAAGCGACCGAAGAATCACTCCACAAAGCGGCGGAGACCCTTCGCCAGCCCCTTCACTTCGTTCAGGGCTTCGACTTCAGGGTGACGCGTTTCTCCTTGAGGATAATTTCTTATCCCGAATTCAGGTTGATTTAGAAGATTAAGCCGCAAGTGTTCATTTCTTCTCCTCGTCCCCCAAACTTGCAATCGCGCGTAACAAACCGAAGATCAGCACACCGAGTTTGATGCCTTCTCCCGCGGTGATGGCGGTGGTGCGATCATCTTTCGCGGCGCGGCGGTTGAGGAGCATGGCCGCGATCAATCCGGTGGCCGCGCCGATCAATGCACCAAGCAGTAAGGTTCTGCCTCTATTTTCCATAGACGATTAAATCCTTTCTCGCGCTTTGGCGATGTAGGCTTTGATGAGGGCTCCAAGTTCCTGGAACAGGAGCACGGGTCTGCGCGCCATGTCGCTGATACGTTTCGCGCCGCCTTCGATGCGGTAGAAAATTCTCTGCGCCTGATACGAATACGGTGGGATCAGGTTTATCACGTAGATGATCAAATAGATCAGTCCGCATAGAATGATGAACACGATCAACCCCGCGATCAGGACCGGCATGACCAGCCAAATCTCGGAGAGGGCCGCCCAGCGCGCCAGGTCGCTGGTTCCGGCGAACGCGGCGAGGTTGATCAGTACAATAATTCCAATCAGAACAAGAGCGGTCAAAACAATGGGGAGCAGAATCTGAGTCCACACCTGCTTGCGATGTAATTGATAGGAGGGATGATCTGGTTGACGGCGGGGGAGCGGTGAGGGTTTCATTGTTTGTATTTTAACATAATGTAGGGGCACAGCGCCGCTGTGCCCCTACAATTTTCGTGTGGGCCCGACCGAATTTTTTACCGCCGATTTCTCAGGAACGTTGGAATATCCAAATCGTCGTTGCCGTAATTGGTGGACGGCGCGGGCTTGGAATCGGAGGCCGGTTTCAGGTCCGCGTTGACGCTGATCGATTCGGAGGGCCGGATGAACGGCAGGTCGCTTTGGTTTTGACGAGGCGTCGAAGTGGACATCGTCCCAGAATGGGAAGCCGGCCTCTCGGTCCGCGTGCTGAGGCGCTCGAGAGCGCGTCGCGGCACACCGCTCCGTTCGAATCCAGTCGCGATGACCGTCACGCGTACTTCGTCGCCCATGTCCGGGTCAATCACCGCGCCGAAGATCAGGTTCACATCCGGGTGCGCGGTCTCGCGGATGATGGCCGCGGCCGCGTTGACCTCGAAGAGGGTCAGGTTCGGCCCGCCTGTGACGTTGAAGAGCACGCCGCGCGCGCCGTCAATTGTGATGTCAAGCAGTTGACTCGAGATGGCCTGCTCCGCGGCGAGTTTGGCGCGATCTTCGCCCGTGCCGCGTCCAACAGCCATCAATGCCGCGCCGCCTTCGGACATGATCGTGCGCACGTCGGCGAAGTCGAGGTTGATCAGGCCGGGCACGGTGATAAGTTCGGAGATGCCCTGGATGCCCTGCCGCAAAACATCGTCGGCCATGCGGAACGCATCCTGCAGGCTGGACTTTTTATCTGAAAGTTGAAGCAGGCGGTCGTTCGGAATCGAGATGAGCGTGTGCGCGTGTTCTTTCATTTTGGTCACGCCCATTTCACCGGCCTGCGAACGGCGGCCGCCCTCAAAAGTGAACGGACGAGTCACCACGCCGATGGTCAGCGCGCCGCATTCCTTCGCGACTTGCGCGACGATGGGCGCCGCGCCGGTTCCGGTGCCGCCGCCCATGCCCGCGGTGACGAAGACCATGTCCGCGCCTTTGAGCACGTTGTACAGTTCATCGGCGGATTCTTCCGCGGCCTTGCGTCCGATCTCCGGGTCGCCGCCCGCGCCGAGCCCGCGCGTGAGTTTGTCGCCGAGGCGCACGCGCGTCGGGGCCTTTGAGAGGGTGAGGGCCTGGGCATCGGTATTGGCCGAAATAAATTCAACGCCTTCGATGCCTTCCTCGATCATGCGGTTGACCGCGTTCTGTCCACCGCCGCCCACGCCGATCACTTTGATGCGGGCGAAAGTCTCCACGGATTGATGTCGTTTCGTCGGGTCCATTTGTGCCTCCATAAGTCAGTACTTTGTTTTCTCTGTGTTGCTTCCTGGAGAACATGGCTGAAATTTTAACACCATGTTCTGGAAATCAAGAGTGTAGAAATGACCGCTTTCCTCGCCTACTAAGGTAGTAGCCGTTTAATCCAATCTTTGACATTGTCGAGATTCACGTTTTTCTCTCCTTTTGCGAGGCGGCGCTTGCGCGCTCTGCCGATGGCGATGTCGTGATTTTGCATGGTCACTGCCCAATGCAACAATCCGATGCTTGTGGAATACGCGGGCGAGTTCAATTTATCCACGAGGCCGACCAGATTCTCCGGTTGCGCGGTGCGGACCGGCATGCCCAGGACTTCATGCGCCACGCGTCGGATGCCCGGCAAGGCGCTGGTGCCTCCGGTCAAGACCATCCCCGCGGGGAGCAGGCCGTCATAGCCGGAGCGTTTGATCTCCTGCGCGATGAGGGCGAACATCTCCGCCGTGCGCGCTTCGATGATGTGCGCCAGATCCTGGCGGTTGATGCGCACCGGATGATCTTCACCGAACGGGCGGATGTTGAAAAATTCCTCGGCTCCAATCTCGGACCTCACAGCGTGTCCCTGTTGCTTCTTGACTTCCTCCGCCTGCGTGGGTGGAAGCCTCAAACCGTGTGCGATGTCCTGTGTGATGTGATTGCCGCCGACAGCCAGCACCATCGTGTGCCACACATCGCCATCTACATAAATTGCCAAATCGGTTGTGCCGCCGCCGATGTCGCACACAGCCACTCCCATTTGTCGCTCCTGTTCCGTCAACACTACTTCCGCGGAAGCCAGCGGGTTCAATACAAAACTCTGAATGTCCACGCCTGCCGCGCCCACACATTGACGCAAATTGTCAACCGTTGCCGCCGCGGCAGTGATGATGTGCGCTTCCACTTCGAGACGATAGCCGTGCATCCCAACCGGCTGGCGGATGCCTTCCTGTCCGTCCACGCTGAAGCCGCGCTGGATGACGTGCACGATCTCGCGGTCATGTGGGATGGCAATCGCCCGCGCCTGATCCAATGCGCGCGCTACATCCGACGCGTCAATGATTCCGCCGGGGATGGCTACCGCGCCGCGGCTGTTGATCGAAGACACATGCGCGCCCGCCAAACTCACCAACGCGGAGGTGATCTCCAGTCCCGAAGTCTGCTCGGCGCGTTGCACAGCATTCGTGATGGCTTTGGTGGCCGAGGCCAAATCCACAATCACACCTTTGCGGATTCCATCCGAAGGCTCGATACCCACGCCAATGATGCGAACCGACTTAGGCTCCTCCACCCGCCCCACCAGCGTGCAAACTTTTGTCGTGCCGACGTCAATGCCAACCAAAATCTCTTCCATGTCACCGGCTCATTCTGTAATACGGGGCGTTCACGTATTGAACGCTGATGAATGTGGGATAAATTCCATGCTGAGTTAATGAAGCGACCATTGCTTGATACACCTGCAATTTCAGAACCATGTCCTTTGCGTCTGTTCCGAAGAAGACCTGCCAGCCGCGATCATCGTTCCAGCCGAGGCCGTAAGCCGGATCGTAAATCATTGGTGTGCCCGCGGGAACGCTCGGCGCGAGAGTCTGGATGGCTTCGACCATGTCCTGTGAAAGGAAGGGGACCGGAGAAAGCGGGTCATTCGCGGACGGGAGGCCGGGCGCGGGCGCCGCGATCGCCGCCACGCTGATGAGGTTTTCTGCCGCGCCGCGCGGGCGGAACGCGACTCCGTCCGCATCAATCCATGTGTAGCCGCCGTTCTGTTGCCACACGATGATCGGCTTCCGTTCGGTGACATTGACGGTGAGAGCATTCGGCAAAGTCACGGCTATGTTGGCGGAGGCCAATTCAGGGTAATTGAGTCGGAGGCGGGTTTCCAAATCCAAAGGCGTCATGTTGAAGACGGGTTGTCCTGCGACGTTGAGCACCGCGTTGATTTCCTCCGCGCTCAGTCGTTGATTGCCATTGACGGTCGCCGCGCTCACGCGAAATTCCGGCAATGTCCACATCAAATAAATTGCCACGCTGAACGCCAGCGAAAGGAAAAGTGAAAGCCAGCGCCAGCCGAAGTCCGTGCGCGGCATGCTGATGGCGGGCATTTGAACGTGGACGCCCGCCAGTGAGATCGAGGCTTGATAGCGGCGATTCACGTTTGGGTTCGCAGAACGTTTCGGCATCGCGTATCCCTGACTCTCGCGTGATGTGACGGGAGGCAATGGCCGCGTGGCAAGCACGGAGGACTGCGTCAATCGTTTTTGTGATTGCTGTTTTCGTCTCATCCGGACTGTTTCGGCGCGGGTCAATTCGCGTTTCTCACTCATGCTGGCTCCGAAAAGTGTGTAATGTGCGGTCGCGTTCGGCCTTGCGTTGCAAAGCCAGTTCGATCAAGCGATCCACCAGTTCAGAATAGGTCATGCCGCTGGCTTCCCAGAGTTTCGGATACATGCTGATCTTTGTGAAGCCGGGGATGGTGTTGATCTCGTTGAGATACACCTCGCCCGAATCTTTATCGAGGAAGAAATCCACGCGCGCCATGCCCGAGCAGTCAATCGCTTTGTAAGCGCGCACTGCCAGCTCTTGAATGCGGGCCGTCGTCTCTTGCGGCAGGGGAGCGGGGATCAACAAACCGGACGTTCCATCCACGTACTTTGATTCGTACGAATAAAACTCGCGGCTCGGCAAAATTTCACCGGGCACCGAAGCGCGCGGCTCATCATTGCCCAGCACGCTGACCTCGATCTCGCGCGCATTCGCCACGCCGCGCTCGATCAGCACGCGGCGGTCATAGAGCGCGGCTTCCATCAAGCCTTCCTGCAAATCGGAACGCGTGCGGCATTTCGTCACGCCCACCGATGAACCGAGATTGGCTGGCTTGGTGAACAGCGGATACGCGCTGACCTTCTCCGCCTTTGCGATGACTCCGTCCATGTCCTTTTCGATTTCCGAACGCAGGGCAATGATGGATGGGACAGTGGGCACACCAATCGAGCGCATAACTTCCTTGAACACGCCTTTGTCCATGCCGACCGACGAACCGGTCACGCCCGCGCCGACGTAGGCCGCGTCTGCCATTTCAAACAGGCCCTGAATGGTTCCGTCTTCGCCGAAGGTTCCATGCAGGACGGGAAAGAAAACATCAATGTCTGTAAATTTTACGTAATACGTATTGCGTATTACGTAAATCCCGCGCCATGATGGATCGGGCGAGATGATAACCGGTTCAAGGCCTTCGACCTTTCGGCTTTCAAACTTGCCAACTACATCGTCGCCACTCAGCCATTTGCCTTCATGTGTGATGCCAATTTGAGTCACATCATATTTGGCCGGGTCGAGCACCGACAGCACCGAACGCGCGGACATCAGCGAGACCTCGTGCTCACCTGAGCGTCCGCCGAAAATCACTGCCACGTGGAGTTTCTTCTTCATCATTCGATGCTGTTCCTCTTCACTATTCTCTGCTCTATCACTTACCATTCGCCAACCAACTCAACTTCCAATTCCAACGCGATTCCAAATTTCGTGAGCACGGTTTTCTGCACCAGTTCGATCAACGCGCGAATATCGCTGGCTTTCGTCTTGCCGTGGTTGACGAAAAAATTTCCGTGCACCGGGCTGATTTCAGCGTTGCCAATGCGTGTGCCTTTCAACCCCGCGGCTTCGATCAATCGTCCCGCATAATCGCCGGTTGGGTTCTTGAACATCGAACCCATCGAAGCCCCGGGCGGTTGCGTGGACTTGCGGCGTTCGCTGAATTCGGCGATTGTAGCAGAGACCGACTCTTTCGTCGCGTTTTTTAAACTCAATTCTGCTGAAAGCACCATCGCTTTCACCTCGCCGCGTTTCAACACGCTGGTGCGATACCCGTATTCCATTTTTTCGGCGGGCCATTTCTCGCGGCCGCCCTCGGTCAATAACTCGGCCCAGATCAAATTGCCGGATATATCGCCGCCGAACGCGCCGGCGTTGCCATACACTGCCCCGCCGATCGTGCCGGGGACGGTCGCGGCCCATTCCAGTCCGCTCAGGCCTTTCGACGCGCAACGATTGGCGAGATTGCTGAACACGACTCCCGATTCAACCCAGACCCTGGGCCGGTCGCCGTTTTCAAAACGCACAGCCTTCGCCCGATTCAGAATCGTGATGCCGCGTACGCCCTTGTCACTGACCAGCACGTTCGATCCGCCGCCGAGGATGAAATAAGGCAGATGTTCCCTCCATATCAGCGCCATGATCTCAGCCAACTCATCCGCGGAATTCGCGGTGATCAAATAATCTGCCGGGCCGCCGATGCGCGCGGACGTATACGGCGCAAGAGAGACATTCTCTTTCACCTTATCGCCGAACGCGGCGAGGAATATATCGAGGGGCATGGTCATGGTCTGCATGTTTCTTATGAATTACGCAATTCGTAATTCACGATTCTTGATTCAAATGTTCGATCAGTCTCACGATCAAGCGAACATCAACTTCCTCTTCAGCGATCTCCTCTTCCGTTTTGATCGAATGAAGAGTGGGCTTCGCGGCCGCGTTGAGGTGTCCGTCGTGGATGTGGACCAAAACCATCTTCAACGGCGGCATGCCCAAACCTGCCCTGCCGTCTCGCACCAGCGTGCCGCCGCTGTTCGCGGCACGAACGGTGAGCGTAGCCGAAGGGGTTGCAGATTGATACGTTCTCTTCTCTTCCTCTGTCATTTCTGCCTCCATTCGTTCACAGTCCAGCCAGCACATTGGCGCTGACCCGGTCGGCGTCACCTGCGGAGAGCACGATCAATACATCGTTCTGCCGCAGGTTGCGAAGTAAATAATCCGTGGTCTCTTCAAGCGAAGAGATAAAGCGCGCGGAAGGATGCGGCATGGCGCTAACCACTTCCGCGGAGGAGAAATTCTGTTTGGGCTCGCGTGACGGATAGACTTCGGTCACGATGACCCGGTCGGCGTCTTTGAATGCGCGCGAAAATTCATGGAAGAGGGCCTGCGTGCGCGAATACGTGTGAGGTTGCCACACAGCCCAAACTCGTTTGCCGGGATAGCGCGCGCGCGCCGCGGCCAGCGTCGCCTTGATCTCGGTAGGGTGGTGAGCATAATCGTCAATGACGGTGACGCCTCGCTTCTCGCCTTTGACCTCGAAGCGGCGGCCAGTTCCTGTGAATTTTCCAAGCGCCGCGGCCGCTTCTTTGAGTGAAAGCCCCAGCGTGGCAATCACTGACAAAACCGCCAACGCGTTGCGAACGTTGTGTTCGCCGGGCACTTGAAGACCGACGTGAACCGATTCAAACTCACTGACGTTGCTGGTCACATCGAAGTCAAACCCTCCGCGTCCGTTGGGCTTGACCGCGCGCGCCTGCACCCAAACCGGCGCGTTGATGGTCATCTCGCTTTGCAGACTGTACGCGATCACATGGCGGCCAATCTTGCGCGCGTTGTTCATCAATGTCGCGGCTCCTGCATCTTCTATGCAGGCGATCAGCGTTCCATCATTGGGCAGAAGCGAGACGAACGACTCGAAAGCGGTCATCATGTCTTCAAAGGTCGGGTAGCAATCGGGGTGATCATGTTCGATGCTGGTCACCACTTCGATGCGCGGCTTGAGGCCGAGGAACATGCGGTCGTATTCGTCGGCTTCGATGACGAACGAGTTGCCTTTTCCGGCGCGGGCGTTGACTCCGTAATTGTTCAACACGCCGCCGACGATAAAAGACGGATCGCGTTTCAACTCGGAAAGCGCGAAAGCGATCATGGCAGTCGTGGTGGTCTTGCCGTGAGTCCCTGCGATGGCGATGCCGATTTTGTCCTCCATGAGTTTGCCGAGGAAGTCGGCGCGCTTGTAGACAGGGACCTTGGCTTGTTTGGCGGCAACGACTTCGACATTGTCATCGGTGACGGCGGAGGAACGCACCACCCAGTCCGCGCCTTTGATGTTGCGCGGGTGATGGCCGATGTAGATCGTCAGGCCGGCCGCTTGCAGGTCCGCGGCGAACGGGGTGAGGGCACGGTCCGAGCCGGTGACCGTGTATCCGCTTTCCTTGAGGAGCCGGGCGATGGCGGAAAGTCCCGAGCCGCCGATGCCGATGAAATGAACGTGAGTCATGTCAGTGTTCAGTAATCAGTGTTCAGTAATCAGTTTAGATGTAGACAACGATGACGAAGATAAAACAAAGAATGACGGCGAAATAGATGCCGGGCACACCGAGTAAATGGGGAGGCATATAGACCATCATGTTTTGAATGGTGGTTGCCAGCAGGCCGGTTGGCGCGCTGACCACATTTGGATACGGATACTGCGCCTGATCGAGATAAAACAGGATTGTGCCCACAACCAGATAGCCGTTGAACGCGCCGAGGATGAATCCGAACAGCGCGTCCTGCAAACGCTCGCGGGTAGCCTTGGCGGCCAGATGAGGCACGAGGGCCACGGTTTGATACCCGAAGTAGACCAGCGCGATCACAACCAGCGTGCGAATCCAGAATAGCGATGTGCTGTTGTCCGGCAGGTCGCGCACGATGGGGATGTAGGATTTCAAGAGCAGGTTCAAGGCCAGCGCGATGATTACGCTGAAGGCCACCAGCAGTTCCTTGGCCCAGCCGCGCATCATGCCGATCACGCCGAATACCAGCGTGTACATCCAGAAGACGATCACGATGCTCATCATAGGCGTTTTTCTCCCAGGGCAATGATTCGTTCGGCAATGGACTGCGCGGCCTGTGGGCGATTGAGCGACTTCATTGCCTTCTGCATGGCTTCGCGCTTGGATGGGTTATCGAGCAAATCCTTCACAACGGTCAATAATTCACCGGATATCAATTCATCTTCGAGCATGACCGCCGCGCCGCGTTCAGCCAAATAATCCGCGTTGACTTTTTGATAGCGCCACGCGTGCGGATACGGGACGAGGATGGCGGGCAGACCAAAGAATGGAAACTCGCCCAAGGTGGATGCGCCGGCGCGCGCGATTACCAAATCCGCGGCGGCCAGCGCGGCGCCCATCTCTTCATGAAGATATGGATAGGCGTGATAACGCGTCCTTTGCGCGGACGTCAGGCCGGCCCTCGCTATTTCGACTGCTTCCCAATCCAATTGACCGGTGATGTGCACCACCTGAGTCATTTCCAGCAGAGCCGGCAGGTTGGGCACGATGACCTGATTGATCGAACGCGCGCCCTTGCTCCCGCCGACAATCAGCAGGACCGGTGAGTCGTCATCCAGTTTGAGGGCCGCGCGGCCTTTTTGTCGGGTCCACGCCCCCAGGTCCGCGCGAAGCGGGTAACCGGTCACGGTGATTTTTTGTGTAAAGTATTTTTGCGATTCTTCCGTGGTGACCGCGATCACATCCGCAAAACGCGCCAGAGATCTCAACGCCAGACCGGGTTCGATATCCGGCACAAAAAGCAGAGTCGGAATCTTCCGCCCGGCAAAGGCCATCGGTCCAGCCACGTATCCGCCGGTGAAGAACAAAACATCTGGCTTGAACTCGCGCAGAATTTTCTGCGAAGCGGCCACGCCGCGCGATAGTTGAATCAAATTGCGCGGTAAAGCGCGCAGGCCCACGCCATGCAGGCCCGCGGCGGGAATCGTCGTGAAGGGAATGCCCTCGCGTTTCACCAGTTCAGTCTCCATGCCGCCTTCACCGCCAACCCACAGCGTTTCAACGCCCGGATGTTTGGCGTTCAGCGCCCGCAGAACGGCGAGGGCGGGGTACACGCCGCCGCCGGTTCCACCCGCGCAAATCAATAGCCGCACTGTACGACCTCCATTCTTCATCATTCACTGCTTCACCTCTCTGGCGAGAGATGTTCATCACGATTCCGAGCGCGGCCAGAGATGAAACCAGATTCGAACCTCCCGCGCTGACAAATGGCAGAGCATTGCCTGCGAAGGGCAGAAGCCCAACCATGACCGCCATGTTGATGCTTGCTTCAAACCCAATCCAGGCCACCAGGCCGGTGGCAAGAATGGTTCCGAGCATATCCGGCGCGCGGCGGGCAATCACCAGACCGCGCCAGACGATCATGGCGTACAGACCAATCAGGAACAACGCGCCGAACAAGCCAAGTTCCTCCACGATCACCGCGAAGATGCTGTCGGTGGGCGGGACGGGCAGACCGGTGAGTTTCGATTGCCCGCGTCCGATGCCCACGCCGAACCATCCGCCGTTGACCAGCGCCTCGAAGGAACGTTGCACGTGATACGAAGCCTGCGTCGGGTCTTTCAGCCCGGCGATGAAATCCGCGATGCGTTGATGGCCGGTCACGTTGATTTGCACGATCAACCATCCCGCGATCAGCGCCGCGGCCAATACGAGCGCGATTTGTTTCAAGTCCGCGCCTGCCAAAAAGAATAGCAAGCCTCCCATCAGGAAAACGGTCGCGGCCGCGCTCAAATCGGGTTGCTGATAGATCAAACCGCCGACCACCCCCAGAATGACTCCCAGCGGAATCAATCCCAGCGATATGTCATGCAGGAACTGTCGCTTGGCATGCAACCACACCGAAAGATATAAAATCGAAATCAGTTTGGCGAGTTCGGAGGGTTGATATGAACCCTGATACAAGGAACGCTTCGCGCCAAGGCGAATCTCGTTCATAAACAACACAGCCACCAGCAAGAGGATCGTCACGCCCATGGCGGGCACAATGAACTTGCGCCAGTTGTGATAATCAAACCGCGAGAGCACAAACATCGCGGCGAGTCCCAGGCCAAGCCACATCAATTGACGCTCGAACATGTACATCGGTGAGCCATATTCGGTCAGCGAATAATCCCACGAAGCGGAGAACAACATCACCAGCCCGAAGATGATCAGCGCGATCGTCGCCACCAATAACGGCAGATCAAACCCGCGCCGCGACTTCGACTCAGGCTGTATGTCGTAATATGAATACCCGTTCAAGAAAGTTCCTGCACCCATACTCTAAACTTCTCTCCTCGTTCTTCAAAATCCTTGAACTCATCGAAACTCGTGCCACCCGGCGAAAGCAGGATGACATCTCCGGATTCAGCAACTTCCGCGGCTTTGATGACCGCCTCATGCAGGTGCGCGACGCGATCCAGCGTGAACGGTCTTTCCGCGGACCGGTCAGCGGCCACCGCTTTTTGAATTTTTTCCGCCGCCTCGCCAAACACCACCACGTGATCCACGCGTTGGTGAATCAGATTCGCCAAATCCTCCCACGGCAGATCTTTATCGCGCCCGCCGAGCAGAAGCACGATGGGTTCATCGAAGGAATGAATGGCCGCCGCGGCGCGTTCGGGCGCGGTCGCAATCGAATCGTTGTACCAGCACGCGCCGCGCAGTTCGCGCACGAATTCAAGTCTGTGCGGAACACCGCGGAATTCCTCGGCGGCGGTCAACATGGCGTCAATCGGGAGTTTCGCGGCATGACCGATGGCGAAGGCGGCCAGCACGTTCATCACATTGTGATCGCCGCGCAGTTGAACCTGCTCGCGGCGCAAAAGTGGAATATCCACGCGGTGATCGTAGAGATACAAAATGCCATCGTGGAAATAGGTGCCTTCGGCGTCTTCGTCCATTTTGCTGAAGCCGAACGAATGCAATTTGCCTTTGACTTTGCCGCGCAGTCCCCATGCCCCCGCATCGTCGCGTCCGAGCACGGCAATGTCTTTCTCAGATTGGAACTCAAGGATGCGCGCTTTGGCGGCAGTGTACGCCTCCATCGTGCCGTGACGGTCAAGATGATTTGGCGTGATATTTAGAATCGCCGCGACGTTCGGAGAAATCGTCATCTGCTCCAGTTGAAACGAGGAAATTTCGAGAATGGCCAGATCATCTGGCTTCATATCATCCACGTAGTTAATCAATGGATCGCCGATGTTGCCGCCGACATAGGATGATGGACGGTGGACGGTGGACGATGTTTTGTCGTTTGTGGTCTGCGGTCTGTCGTCACCGTAGGCAAGTTTCGCCATCTGTCCAACCAGAGTCGTTGTCGTTGTTTTGCCTGCCGAGCCGGTGATACCGACCGTTTTGCAGGGCACGGCTTCCATGAAAATTTGCGTATCGTTGGAAAGTTCGATGCCGCGCTTGATTGCCACGTCTACGATGGGGAGGTTGAGCGGAACACCGCCCGACAAACATACCATGTCCGCGCCGTCCAGCAATTCGGTTGGGTGGCCGCCCAAAGCCCATTGAATCGGCAGCCCGCTCAAGGTCTCGCGTGAGGCGGCGAGTTCGGCCTCTGAACGTTTATCGCTGAGAGTCACCGTCGCGCCGTGTTTGATCAGCCAGCGCGCCAAAGCCATGCCCTGTCGGGCGGCTCCGAGAATCACTACGCGCTTGCCGGTCCAATCTCTCATGAGTTACACCAATGCCAATCCAACACCGATCATGGCGGCCATCAGGCCAATGAGCCAAAATCTCTGCACGACTTGAGTCTCGCTCCAACCCAGCAATTCGAAATGCAGATGGATGGGAGCCATTTTGAAAAAACGTTTGCCTTTCGTCCAGCGGAAGTACGCGATTTGAATCACAACGCTCAACGCTTCACTGAGCGGAATGATGGCGATGACCGGCAGGACAACCCATTGACTTGTCATCAGCGCGACTACGGCCAGCGTGGAGCCAAGCGCCAGTGAGCCGGTATCGCCCATGATGAGTTCCGCGGGATGCACGTTGAACCATAAAAAACCGAACAGCGCGCCGGTCAGTGTGAAGCAGAAACGCGCCAGATACACTTGATGTTGATTCAAGGCGATCATGCCGTACGCGGCAAAAGCCGTCGCGGCGATCAAACCTGCAAGGCCGTCGAGTCCATCGGTAAAGTTGACTGCATTCGACATGCTGACGATGATGAAGGCCGCGACGGGCACATACCACCAGCCTAATTCAAAGAAGCCTTTGATGCCGGGCACGAACATATCGGGCACGCCCAGCATGTATTTCAAAACCCAGGCTGTGCCGAGAGCGAGAATCACCTGAAATAAAAACTTGGTGCGAGCGCGCATTCCCTCGCCTTTGCGTTTGCCGCGTATGCCTTCCCAGTCGTCCACCGCGCCGAGCACAGCATAACCTACCATCACGATCATCGGCACGAGCACCGAGCGCCCCACGCCGCTCTGCGTGAAACCGATCAACGCGACGGCATTCAGCAAACCTGTAAGCAATAAAACCGGCAGGATGAACATGACACCGCCCATGGTGGGCGTGCCCATTTTGACCGCGTGATGAGTCGGTTCCTCCACGCGGATGATCTTTCCAATTCTGAAGTGGCGCAGAATGCGAAGAAGCGGTCCGCCCCAGATGACCGTCATCATAAACGCCAGCCCCGCCAGGCTCAATGCCAGAGCGACCTGTTTCATGAATGAACCTCCAATGTGGCAATGATGCGATCCATGCGCAGGCCGTGAGAGCCTTTGAGCAATGCGGTATCGCCGCTGGTCAGATTTTTCTGAAGCCAGTCGGTGACTGCCGCGCTATCTTCAAATTCAAAAATGCGGGACGGCTTCATTCCGGTACGGCGAGCCGCCTCAGCATAGATGTGGGCGCGTGGACCAAGCGTCACGAGTATATCCGCGACTTGCGCCGCGCGCAGTCCCACCATTTCATGTCCCTGCCTTTCGTATGGGCCGAGTTCGAGCATGTCGCCCAACACCGCGATCTTGCGTTTGCCTTCGAGTTCGTCCAACAAATTGATCGAAGCCAGCATTGATTCAGGTGAGGCGTTGTATGTATCATCCAACATCAGCGCGCCGGATTCAGATCGAACCGCGACCAATCGCAGTTGAGTGTGTCCCTGACTCAGGCCGTTCAAAATTTCCTGCCAATTCAATCCTTCGATCAAACCGACCGCGGCGGCGCGTAACGCGGTCTCCACGGAATGTCGTCCGATCATGGGCACGCGGACGTGCAAAGTCTCATTTTTATAGTGCAGACGAAAGCGAATGCCGTCCAATCCGAGTCCTTCCACGTTATCAGCCCATAAGTCCGCTTCGTTGGAAAGCCCATAAAAGAAAACGCGCGCCTTGGTCTTCTCTTCCATTTTGCGCACCCATGGATCATCGAAGTTCAGGATGGCCGTTCCCTCCGGCGCGGCAGGCAGGGCCTGCACGAGTTCAGATTTTCCAAGAAAAATATTTTCCTGTGAACCGGCACGCTCGGCATGAACCGTACCAATGTTGGTCACGACGCCGACTTGCGGCAGAGCGATGTCGCACAGAAAAGCAATTTCGCCGGGGACATAAAATCCCATTTCGAGGACAGCCCGTTCATACCCTGACCCGAGGCGGAGAAGCGTTAAAGGAAGCCCGATCTCGTTGTTGAGGTTTCCCGGACTCCGCAGGGTGCGGTAGCGTTCGCTCAAGACTTGAGCCACCACTTCTTTGGTCGTGGACTTGCCTACACTGCCGGTGATGCCAATCACGCGCAGGTTCAGTCTGCGACGCCACCAGCGCGCGATCTGTTGCAGGGCCGCGGTGGTGTTCTCGACACGCAGACAGAGGGGAGGAGTGAGGTCAGGTTTGGATACAGCGGATAAACCGCCGCGCAGGTCGAGGGTCCGGAATGAGGCGTCTACGTCGCGTTGAATTAAAGCAAAAGAAGCCCCGCGCTTGAACGCGTCGCCGAGGAAGTCATGCCCGTCCACGCGTTCGCCGGGAATCGCGACGAACAGCGAGCCGGGGATGACCTGCCGTGAGTCGATGGCCGCCTCGGTGATGACCGCGGCGGTGTCGAAACGATTATTGGTTAACGCTTCGAGGACATCGGCAAGTGTGAGCATCAGTGTTGGGCAATTTGCATGCGGACGTTGTCGGGCGGAATGTTCAATAACACTACGGTTTTTTGAGCGACTTCCTCAAAGACCGGCGCGGCTGTTTCGGAGCCCCAAATAGATGCGGATGGTTTTTCCAGCCAGACATAAATCATGAACTTTGGATCATCCACCGGTCCCCAGCCAATGAAGGATGCGTTGGTTACGCCGGCCTCGTAACCATAGTCGGTTGGGATTTGCGCGGTGCCGGTCTTGCCCGCGATGCGATAACCCGACACGAGCGCGTTCGATGATTCGTTTTCGAGCGAGACTGCAAGAATCTGGCTGAGGGTATGTGCGGTATCAGCCGAGATCGGCGAGCCTGCATATTGCGCGGGCACGTTGTATTGGCGTCCATCGCGCACCATGGCGTACAACACATGCGGAGTTACCATACGCCCGTCATTCGCGACCGCCGAAGAAGCCATCATCAATTGGATCGGCGTCACGGAAACACCCTGACCAAAGGCGTTGGTGGCGAGGTCAACGGGATACCAATCCGTGTCGCCCGGGACCTTGAGGCGGCCCGCCGCTTCGCCGGCCAAATCAACGCCTGTGAGATGACCCAGACCGAAACGATTCATGTACCCGTAAAACGTCTGCGCGCCCATTTGATTGGAAAGCCAGGCCATACAGATGTTGAGCGAATGCTGGAGACAACCCGTAATGTCTTGTTGTCCCCAGGCTTGATTGTCCCAGTTGCGAATCTTCCAGCCGCCGACCTCCACCTCACCGGTGTCAAGATAGGAACTTGTCGGTGTGGCCGCGCCGCTATCCAGTGCCGCGGCGACCGTGAGGACTTTGATAACGGAGCCTGGTTCGTACGGCATGGAAATGGCGCGATCAAATTCGCTGGCGTTCTGATAGACCGTGCCATAATTCCAGAATTGGTTCAAGTCCATGCGCGGGGAGGAGGCGAGCGCCAGAATTTCGCCCGTGCGCGGATCCATGACGACGATGGTTCCACTCTGTGCGCCATAGCGCGTCAGCGATTGATCGAGGATTTGTTCGACCGCGGCCTGCAGATCGCGGTTGATGGTCAATACGAGAGTCGTGCCGTTTGGCACGCGAGGAATATCCACGGCTTTGTTGGGATCGGTGGGAACCCACACTTGAATCGGATTCCCGGCCAACAACGTGTTGTATTTTTCTTCGACTCCGAAATACCCGCGGCCCTCGCGGTTGACAAAGCCCAGTAAATTGGATGCCAGCGAACCTTCGGGATAACTGCGTTGCGGATGCGCTTTGAATTCCAGTCCCGCCAGCGCGCTGGTTTGACCCGGCGCGGTATTTTCGTCCGTGGTGAGTTTGAGTTGTTGCAATTGCGCGGCCTTGTCCGCGTCCACAAAATCAGCCAGCACTAGATATTCGATGCCGTCTGGAGGATTCATCATCTGATTGTAGAGATCATCGGGGTTCAATCCGAGTTGAACGCCGACTACCAGCGCAATCGTGTGCTTGTCTTTGGCTTCTTTTAACTCTACGCCAACTTCATAAGAAGTTTTGTTCCCTGCCAACAGATGACCATTACGATCGTAAATCTCGCCGCGCTCGGGATAAAACGTTTTAAGGACAGTCTGATAACCCGCCATTTGCTTGCGAAAGATGGCGGCCTCAGGGCTGTTCTGAATGCGGACGATTTGCAAAATAATAGAAAGCCCAACAAAGCCCAATAGCCCGGCTAAAACCAGCGAACGCCAGGCATATTGTTGTCTCATTGGGCGACTCCGATCAAAATGTTTGCGGAGGGAGCGCGCAGATGTTGATCGAGCCAATCAATCAGTGATTGAGTGTATTCAGGCGGAATGCTGGCTGCGCTCGGCGTCAGAGATGGGACAGAGGCCAGAATGCTTGGCTTGGGAGCCGAATAACCGGGAACGATGACATAATCCATCTGAGAAGAGTCGACCGGCAGGTAACCTAAAGTCTGCGCGCGTTGTTCCATCACACTGCTGGAAGTCAACTCGGCCAGCTTGGTCTGCAGGTCCGCGCTGTTGTGTTGGATGGCGATCATCTCGGCGCTCATATCCTGAATGGATCGGCCATAGATGGCGGCTTGCGCGGTTACATCCAGGTAAAGAGCGGCAACCATGGCGAGTCCCAGCACGCCCAGCAGGAAAGCGCCGATCCACTGGCGCTGAATTCTCCATGGCGCTTGCCGGTACGCATGAACGAAATAATTTACGGTGTAGTTTACGTTTTGCATATCACTTCTCACTTCTTATTTCTAGCTTCTCTGCGACTCGTAACTTTGCACTGCGCGCCCGAGGGTTTTGTTTGATTTCATCTTCATCGGGCGTGATGGGTTTGCGATTGACTTCTTTCAGCACAGCCTTGCGTTCGACTTCATAAATCTTTTCATACGGCGGATTGATCTGATCTTTGCTCTCACGACGAAAAAACTCTTTGACGATGCGATCCTCCAGCGAGTGAAAGGAGATCACTGCCAGCCTCCCGCCGGACCTGAGAGCGGCTACCGCGTTCGGAAGCGCGCGCTCCAAGACTGACAGTTCATCATTGACCGCGATGCGTAACGCCTGAAACGTCCGTGTGGCGGGATGAACGCGGCTGTGTCGCGGGTAGGCCCGTTTCACGATGTCGGCCAGTTGTTTCGTCGTTGTGATCGGCCTGGCTTGGACGATCATCTTCGCGATCTTTCTGGCGTGTGGCTCTTCACCATACTTGAAGAGCAGGTCCGCCAACTCGGCTTCGGGCGTGGTGTTTACCCATTGCGCGGCGGTCAGCCCGAGGTCCGGATTGAAGCGCATGTCCAGCGGCGCATCGGTTTGGAAGGAGAAGCCGCGCTGGGGCGTATCCAATTGCATCGAAGAGACTCCCAAGTCCAACACGATTCCATCCACCGAGTCCCAGCCGAGGCTGTGCATCACATCCAGCAGGGAGTCGTAGGAGGCCTGGACCAGAACGGCGCGCTCCCCGTAAGGAGCCAAGTTCTCACGGGCAAGCGTCAACGCTTGAGGGTCGAGATCGAGACCGAGCAGGCGTCCATCTGGCGCGCAGGCCTCCAAAACTCCGCGGGCGTGGCCGCCCGCTCCAAGTGTTCCATCAATGTAGCGGCCTGAACGTTTTGGCTGTAACGCGTGTATAATCTCTTTGTAAAGTACAGGCTTGTGCGGCGTGTTCATGGAAGCGGTAGTAACGACTTAAGTCGTTACTACGTCTTAGACGAAGAAAGATTCAAGGCCGAGAAGCGCTGGTTGTTGGCATCCGTATCCTGGATTTGTTTCATTTGATCGTTCCAGGCGGAGGGCGTCCAGACTTCAAAATAATCGCCTTGTCCCGCCACAATCGCTTCACCATTGAGACCAACAAACTCGCGCAGGTTCTGCGGAACAAGCACGCGTCCGACTTTATCCACTTCAACGGGGTACGCATTGGCGAGGATCAATCTGCGTAAGAGTCGGGCGGTGGGATCGGCCAGGTTCATGGCATTGATGCGGTCATACACCTGTTTGAAATAAGTCTCGGTCAGCACCATCAAACAGCGATCGAAGCCCTGTGTGATGTATGCGCCGCCTTCCAGCAACTCACGAAAGCGCGCCGGAATCATCAGGCGGCCCTTATCATCGAGGTTGTGCTGGAACTGACCCAAGAACATATGTGCTACTTGTCCTTTAATGATGCGAACGCCGGGAAACCCGGCGTCCTACCACTGTCTACCACTTTCTCCCACATTGTACATGAATTGTCGGGGGATTACAAGCCTGCGAATTCCAACTTGCGGAAAAGATAGGACTAAATGCCCATTTGTGATGGATAAATCTGCCACTTTCTCCCTCCTCGAAGCGCCTCGCTGGCGTGATTATGAACTGCTTGATAGCGGCGATGGTTTAAAACTTGAACGATTCGATCCATATATCTTTGTCCGCCCTGAAGTGCAGGCCATGTGGAAGCAGTCGCTTTCTGAAAAGGAATGGGCATCCGCGCACGCGGTCTTTCAACCAACCAATGAAGAGAGTGGCGGTCACTGGATTGCGAAGAAAAAAATTCCGGAACGATGGGAGATGAACTATGACCTCAGCATCGGGTCCCGTTTGCGATTTTGGGTGATGACGACCCCCGGCCGCCATCTCGGAGTCTTTCCCGAGGTCGCGTCACACTGGGACTTTATGGCGGATACTGTTCAAAAAGCGAATCATTCCTCGAAGGTTCTCAACCTATTCGGATACACGGGCCTGGCGTCGCTGGCCGCGGCCGCGGCGGGCGCGCAAGTGACTCACGTGGACGCATCGAAGAAATCTGTGAATTGGGCGCGCGAGAATCAGGAACTGTCGGGATTAAGCGATAAGCCCATCCGCTGGATCGTGGATGACGCGTTGAAATTTGTCCAGCGCGAGGCGCGGCGCGGCGCAAAATATGATGGGATTATTCTCGACCCGCCGAAGTTTGGGCGCGGCCCGAAGGGCGAAGTGTGGGAAGTGTACAAGTCCCTGCCTGATTTGCTTGAATCCTGTCGCGCGGTATTAAGCGATAAACCGTTGTTTATGATTGTTACGGTCTATGCAGTGAAAGCCTCGGCCATTCACGTGGGTCAGACTTTGCAAGAGATCATGAAAAAATATAAGGGCAAAGTGGAGAGTGGAGAATTGGTGACCCGCGAAAAATCCGCGGGACGGCTCTTATCACAGGCCGTGTTTGCACGATGGCAGGCAGAATAAAAACCCCGAGTTCATTTGAACTCGGAGTTTTCTTCGATTAACCCTGTGATTCGCCGCCGCTATCGCTGGAAGCACTTTTGGACGAGGAACCTGAACCGGTTATTTTCTTCAAGATGTCATACCAGAATGATGATCCCTGCGAGACCGCCGCGGCTGTGATCGCCAGCCCCGTTAACTTCAACAAGCCATACTTCGCCATCTCCAGCGGCGTAGCTCCAGGGGGAAGCGTTTGAGTGTTCCACCAGCCGATTCGAATGGACAAAGAACCGAGTTGATTGAACAATGTGCTCAAATCCGGCGCGGCCCCCGATTGTTGCGCGACTGCCGCCGCCTGAGCCTGAGCGACAGCGCGCAATCCCGCGTCGGCCCATAGATCATTTGCCAGTTGGATCGAATCGGTGCCAAGTAATAATGTCAGGATGACGGAGAACACGATCACAAAGGCGCGGGCATTAGCCTTGAACGTCGCCGCGGCTTGGTCCATCAACCCCGAAAAATACGCGTGAGTTCGCGATTTCAACTGATTAATGTTCGTGACGCCCTGATTGATCCAATTCAACATGGCCTGCTTGCCTTCGGAATCGGGAAGTTTGTTGATTAGGCTGGTCAATTCTTCGGCATTGAGGTCTTTTGCGCCGGTCAGCCCGGCCAGATCGAAGAAACCGTCCACCAACGTGGCCGTAGGTATTTTTTCAACCATTTTTTCTTCGCGGGCGCCAAACACATTCCACCAATTGGCATAGCGTATCGGCTTGAGCGCTTTGATTTGCGGCATGTTGGTCAGGTCCACGGTTTTGTCGCCGGCGATTTTCTTCAGATATTTTTCCAGCGCGACGCCGCGCGTCTCCAATGATTCCATGACCACCTGACTGATCGTGGAAACAATGGAACCCATAATGTAATAAACGAGAATGAGGCCGACGACGACCTCCAGGATTTGTGGAAACGACATATGATCTCCTTTTCTGATTGGTCGAAAAAATTTCCCGACGATGAAAGCACTTTGGGTGACATGCCGCTTCAAGGTCCGGTATGATGCGATTGACCTCGTGCGCGCAGTGTTCCTATTGTACTGCCTCTTTCCAAAAAGCCGGAATGGATTTCAATAAAAAAATCCCAAAGTGCTGCACTTTGGGATTTAATGTTTGATGGAAAACCGCGTCACGCGGGACGTTTGGCCGGCTCTCGTTTAATGGTCGAGCGTTTCGCCTGAGGCTTTACGACTTCCTGCTTGAGCATCTCGCGCTTGCTGACAATGGACGGCGCCACGCGCAGAACCTCGGCCTGCCGCTTCAAACCAGAGCGGATGATGAGATCCATGAAACCCTGATGGCCGATGGGATCATTCATCAATGAAAAGTCAGCAGAGCCAGGCTCGGAGGGCGGATAGAAGATACCGCAATTGGGGTTGATCTCGAGCATGTAGATTTCGCCGTCATGGCCGAGGCGGTAATCACAGCGCGCGTATCCACTGCCTTTGATGGCTTGGAAAACTTTGACGGTGTATTCCCGCAGGCGACGCTCATAATCCGGGTTATCCACGACCTTGACGCTCATCTTTTCGTATTCAACCCATTTCATATTGTAATGCTTGAAAGACTCGCCTTCCGGAAAGACAAACTCCACCGGCTTAAATGAAAGGGGATGAGCAGGATCATCCGGGTTTTCAGCAACCAGACAGGTGAACTCGCGTCCCTCAATGAATTCTTCAATGAGGGCACGGCCCTCGCTCTTCATCGTAATGGCGGCCTGCGTTTTGAGATCGTCAACGTTCGTGACGCGCGATTCTTTGCGAATGCCGTAACTGGCATAGCCGTGCGGCGGCTTGACCAGCATCGGGAAGCGCAGAGTGCGCGCGGCGCGTTCGACATCTGCCATGGATTTGGCGAATGTTGATGCAGGAGTGGGAACTCCGACGCGCGCCGCGGCGCGTTTCATTTCCTGACGGGTGGGATCAAAGCACGTAGAATCCGCGCCCGTGAACGCCGCGCCGAATTTTTCCAAAACCTTTACGAGTTGAATGCCTGAGACGGGTTCATCGGGTGTGCCATCGCAGAGATTGATGAACACATCCACGCCATCATCCATCAATGATTGGATCTGACCCTCCACATCATGTTTTTGAATCACATGATGCCGCCACTTCCTGCCTTCGAGATGAGGCGAGGGATCATACGGCGGATCGTTCGGATCATTTACATCAGGCAAACTACTCAAAACGCAAATGTACATTTCGTTCTCTCTTTGTTTGTTGTTGATCAACTTTTTCTTTTTTATATTGATGATGAACGATCAACTGCACACGCGATCATTATTTTTTTCACCATCATCGTTATATTACCGCCATATATGGAAATATACAAGGTTTTTAACCTGTATTTGGGCATCAATTTTGCAAACTTTAAGGTCGGTTGAATCAGCGCGATTCGGGTTATTGACCGCCATAAAATTTTGATTCAACGTGATGTCAGCAAATAATTTAGTCCAAAGTGAGATTGGCTCTGCTATAAAAAGATTGACTCGATCGTTGTGTAAAGATCGAGTCAACAATCTTACGATTTCTTTTCAGCTTCTCATTGCTTCTCTGATCTGACGATAGCCAATGAGATGAAAGCCCTCATTTTTTATAAAGTTTTTGATTTCTTGAGTCATGAAAGTCTGATAGTTTGCAAGGCGTCCGCGCCAGTCAGGAGATATGGCGCGCGACTCGGGCGAATCAATGGATGGATGAATGATAAAGTGAGTAACCCCGGCGGGTGCATCGGCCAATAACTTCTTTACTTGTCCAACGTTATCTTCGGGGATATTTAGATCGAGGCCGGTCGCGTAATCTACCAGCATCGTGCCCTGTTCTTCGAGTTGAGCCGTGAGCATAACTAAAAATTCAGCGGTTACTTCGTCCATGCCGAGTCTTTTATATAAATCGGCATCGCCGCGCGGAATCAGCGGCGGGACTTGATATTCATTGATCAATTGCAAATAAGCGGGAATGAATTTTACATGCGCGATCGCGCCCATGTGCGTATCAAGATGTGTGACATCCAGACCGAAATCCAAGGCACGTTTGACTTGTGCTCTCAATTCGACTAACGCGGAGTCCGGGTCGCCTCCTTCCTGGACCTCGGCATCGGTGCGCGGAAAATAGCCTTGTTTATCCATCAAGCCTGATCCTGCCTCCGCTGTCGAGATGGGACGCCAGCGATAGAATTCCCATTCGCTGGTGAGGACGAGATGCACACCCAAGTCCATTTTTGGATTCTTCTTTTGCATTTCCACCGCGGCAGGAAACCACGGACAGGGAACCATCACTGAGCCGGATGTGATCGTGCCGAACTCCCACAAATCCTGATAAGCCTGAACGTTGGCCTGGCACATGCCAATGTCATCCGCGTGGACGATGAGCAGGCGATCTTCTTCTGAGAAACCCAGTTTCTTGAGAACGGGGTTTGATTTCATAACTTTCCTCCACATGTTCTGTCATGTCGAGCGAAACATCTCAGTTCGTAAGGCCCTTCGACTTCCACTTCGTCTTAGTGCGTTCGCTCAGGGCAACAGCATCGCTATTTCCAAAACTGCGGCAGATATTCTTTGTAACTGATCAGATAATCATCTAAAATTTTTCTTGCCGCATCAATATCCGTGATGACCGGATCGAGCAGAAGACATTGCAAAGCCTTCTCGCGATTTCCTTCGACTGCCGCGTCTACACATAATTGAGCGACGGTTATCTCGCGGCGGCAGAGTTCCGCGATGGGATCAGGCAACGCGCCGACGTGCACCGGGTGCACTCCCGCGCCATCCACCATGATCGGCGTTTCGACTGTCGCGCCGAGCGGCAAGTTAGAGATTTGTCCTTCGTTGGGTAAATTCGCCGCGAGATGATAATGTATGCCCGCCGCGGCGATGTTCTCGATCATTTCGAGCGCGCCTTCGGAATCGGTATCGAGTAAACTCTCGATGACCATGTTGCCATTCGCCATTTCGTTCAAACGATCCAATTCGAACTCGCGCACCGCGGCAAACAAATCCCAATCGTAAAGTTTGATGTCATACTTTTCCCACGGCCTGGTTTGCGGATCGGACACCCACGGCAGATATTCACACAAATGTGTATCGCCGGGGACAGGGAACAAACCAAAGGCGGAGAAAATGTCCCTCGTGAGCGGCTCAAATTTCGGGTCCAATTCAAGGAAGCGTTGGCGTAAGAGCGGATAAAGATCATCGCCCGTTTTCCGGTCGCGGATGGAAAGAATCCAACTGAAGTGATTCAATCCCGCGGCGCGAATATCGAAGAGCGGCACGGCCTGCTTCTTGATCTGTTCCTGCGCGGCGGCCTGATCCACCGCGGCGTGCATGCCGGTGAGTTCGGGCGGCACTTGGATGCCATACTCTTTTGCGAGCGCCACGCCGACCATGGTGTAGCCGATAAAAATTTGATGACACAAACCCACTGCCTTGATTTTGCTGTGACGATTGACCGCATCGCAGATGCGAATCATTGGATTGGTGAAGTTGACGAACCACGCGTCGGGGCAAATCTCTTCCATGTCATGCGCGATTTCCATCACCGGGCCAATGTTGCGCGCCGCGTGCGCGAAACCGCCGGGGCCGCCGTTCTCCGCGTACGGCTGACGCACGCCATACTTGATCGGGATTTCGAAATCTTTTCGCCACAAGCCCTCGCGCGCGCCGACTTCAATGGATGAGACGACAAACTGCGCGCCCTCCAATGCTTCTTTATGATGCGTATGCGCGCTGACGTGAAACCCCGCCTCCCACTCCGCGTTGAGGCGGTTCGCCAGACGATGGACGATGTCGAGGCTTTGAGCGTTTCGATCCACCAGCGCCAGCGATGAGCCGCGCAATTTCTTCGAGCGCAGAATGGCCGAGAGGGTGTTCTCGCCGAACGAAGCGCTTCCCGCGCCGATGACGACGATTTTGGTTGGGAGGGGCATGAAGTTTTCCTTTGGATGATTGGATTGTTTGTATTTTACGTCAAATTAGAATCAAACGCCCGAACACTTTTGTGCTCGGGCGTGATCGTTATTGCCTGTTGTTATTTTGTTTGTATCTCCACATCCACGCTCATGCCCCACAACAAACCTTGAGGCTGGGAATCCAATTCAATGGTGACTTTATAAACGACGTCTCCGCCAACTTTATCGGCCATCGGTGAAATGGCAATGACCTTGCCATCAAAAGTCTGGTTCAAGGCTTTGATGTTCACCTTTACGCCCTGGCCAATTTTCACATTCACGATGTCGCGTTCGCTCAGGTCGGTGGTTTCGATTTGCAGATGATTCAAATCGGCCAGCACGAGCACAACTTGTCCCGGCGTGGCTGTATCGCCTGCCGTCACGTTGAGCGCGGTAACTGTTCCGTCAAATGGAGCAACGAGGGTGGCCTGTGCCAGCGCGGCTTTGGCCGAGTCGAGCGCGCCTTGTGCGGCCTGCACTTGTCCCTGCGCGGCCTCGCGACGCTCGCGGACCTCGCCCTGACGCGTGAGCAGATCGAGGTTGGCTTGCGCGGCTTTGAGGTTGCCCTCTGCGCGCGTGACTTCGGCGGTCAATGCAGTCGTGTCGAGCGCGAGGAGCGCGTCGCCGGATTTCACTGCATCGCCCACTTTGACGTTCACGGTTTGGATGCGTCCGAGGAGAGTGAAGGCCATTTCGATATGTTGTGCTGGGATGACTTCGCCTGAGGCCGAGACTCCGCCGCTCAAGGCGGAGGCCGGTTGCGGGTTCAGCACGACCGTGGGAATGGCTGTGGGAGTTGAGACCGAGCCGCAAGCGGTCATTGTCAGTGTGAAGATTGTCAGTACGATGAGAAGTATTGTCTTCATTCCAGCCTCATGCCTTGGCTGAGTTGCCGTTTTCCACGATCATTCCATCGCGCAGGGTGACGACTCGATTTGCATATTTGATCACGCGGGGATCGTGTGTGGCGAAGACAAAGGTCACGCCGGTCTCCTTGTTGAGTTTCTGCATGATCTCCATCACCTGCTTGCCGTTCTCGGTGTCGAGATTCGCAGTGGGTTCGTCGGCCAGAATCATGCTGGGTCTGATGGACAGTGCGCGCGCAACGGCCACGCGTTGTTGTTGTCCGCCGCTGAGTTGATCGGGGCGGTGATGGGCGCGGTCGCTGAGGCCAACCGCCTCGAGCATTTCATTTACGCGCGCTTTGCGCTCAGCAGGTTTCATGCCGTTGAGCAGAAGAGGCAGTTCGACGTTTTCGTATGCCGTCAGCGTGGGGATGAGCGCGAAGAACTGAAAGATGAATCCAATGGTTCCTTTGCGCAGATCCGCCCGCTGGTCCCGATTGAGGCGGGTGGCATCTTTTCCATTGATGAAGACGCTTCCGCTCGTCGGCTGATCGAGCAGGCCGATCAATTGCAGGAGAGTCGTCTTGCCCGATCCCGATGGCCCGACCAAAGCCGTGAATTCTCCGCTCTCGATGGTTAAGTCCACACCGCGCAGGGCTTTGGTTTCCACCTCGCCGATCTTGAACGTGCGTGTTGCGTTGATAACTTTTGTAACTTCCATTTTAGTCTCCAATTCCATGTAAAGCTTCGACCGGCTCCATGCGCGCCGCCATCAAGGCGGGATAGAGCGAGGCAATCAGGGTAATGACATAGGTCGTGATGGTTAGTGTGACCGCGTCCTGGGGATTGAGATGAGCGTAGATCGTGTCGCCGATCATGATGCCTGTGACGCCAACGTTTCCGATGGGGAAACCGTACTTCTCTGCATAGGCTACGAACAGGCCGCCGAGGATCAATCCGCCGATCACGCCGCCTGTGGCGATGAGAAACGCTTCGGCCAGGAATTGAGCCATGATGCGGCCGCCCTTCATCCCGATGGCGGACAAAATCCCGATTTCGCGCGTGCGCTCAAAGACCGCCATGACCAATGTGTTGGTCACAACGGTAGCCGTTATGGCGAGCACGATCAGATACAAAACAACCATGTATGCGCTGGCGAACTTATTGAACTCCACGACCAGCGCGTTCATCGTCTGCCATGTCTCGATCTTGTAGCCGGAGGATTGCAAGGCGGCAGCCACCGCGTCGGATTGGTCGCGGTCTTTCAGCAGTACAAAGATGGTGCTGGCATGATTCTCGGTGTCAGTGATGGTCTGTGCCTTGGCCAGCGGCATGAAGATCGTGCCTTCGTCATACAGAAAGTTATTGGTGGTGTAAATCCCGCGGACGATGAAGTTCTGCTCATTCACGGAGCCGTTCGATGTATTCATTAATAGATTGACCTGGTCCCCGGTGTTTAGTTTGAATTTGTCGGCCAGCGGTTTGCCGATCACGATTCCTTCGCGGTCGTCTGCGCTGATAAATTCTCCAGCGATCAAGCCTTGACGAAATGGCTGATTCGCGTCCGAAGCCGGATCAATGCCGATGACTTGCACGCCTCGCGAATTGTCGCCGCGCGTGATGATGCCGCTGGCAAAAAGTCGCGGCGTGGCTAGTGCCACTTGTGGGAGGGAGGTCACCTGCGCCGCAATTTGATCGGGGTTTTGAATCAAATTCTCCCACTTCAGGCTGACTTTGTTCTCCTCATAGGTCGCGGCGCGAATTTGCAAGTGTCCGCTTTGAATCTTGAGTGAGTTTTCCAGAGCGCCGCGAATCTCGCCTGCAACGGTTGCGGCCATCAATAGCAATAAACTCACGCCGACGGCGACCGCCAGGGAGGAGAGAATTGTGCGGCGTCGGTTGCGTCCCAGATCGCGGAAGGCCATTTTGAAGATTTGTATCATTCCAGCCTCCTAGACGTAATGCAATGCTTCGGCTGGTTCGCGCCGAGATGCTTCGTTGGCGGGAATCCAGGCGGCCAGCGTGGAAATGATGATGACGGTCAGGGCGCGTGAAAGTAGATTGTTCAGTCCCAGCGTGGGATAGATGCGCGTGGTGACCAGCGCCATGTAGTCGGAGATCGAGGAGAACTGGCTGTAATCCAAACCCACGACTCCCAGGCTTCCATTTAACACCAGACCGATTGCGATGCCGGCCAGTACACCGACCACGCCGATCATCGCGCCTTCCAGAATGAACAAGGTGGCGATCTGTCGCGGTTTGAGTCCCATCGCGCCGAGCAGGCCAATCTCGCGGGTCCGTTCGTAAACGGCCATTAACAGCAGATTCAAAATGCCGATGCCTGCAATCGCGATGATGATTATTCCAAATACGTTCATCACCGCGCCTTTGCGATCTATTGCATTCTTGAGATCCGGGAAATTCTTATCCCAGGATTCGATCTCGTAGCCGGGCAGGGCCGGGGACAGCGCGGCGATGACACTTGGTTCCTCACCAAGTTTCTTCAGCGTGAGATCAACTTCCGTAGCCTGGTCCGGCAGTCCATAGAGACTTTGTGCCTCGGCCAATGAAATATAGGCGGTGCTCTTTTCGGTTGTAGCAATGCCGATATTGTAAATACCGATCACGGTCATCGTGCGCTGGCGATTCTGTTTGTGGATGTCACTGCCGACCACAGTAATGCGGTCGCCGACTTGAATTTCCATGGCATCCGCCAGCGCTTTACCGACCAGAATCGAATCCTGATCACTGGCTGAAAGCCAATTTCCAGCGCTGATGTGATTCGCGATCAGGCTGACGGGTTTCTCTGCATCCGGGTCAATGCCTATGATGCTGATTGAAAATGCGCCCTCCGGGCTGGTGGCCAATCCGCCGGTGATGATGCGCGGGGTGGCGGCCAGCACGTTCGGCTGGGCCAAGGCGGCCTGGATGACAGCGGATTCATCTGCCAGAGGCAGGAGCGGGTTACTGTCAATTTTCTCGCGATAACCGGCCGCGTGGATCTGGATATTGCCGCCCAGCACGCGAATGGCATTACCGTAAATGGCCTGATTAAATCCGTCAATGAGGCCGTCATACATCATCATCAGGGCCAGGCTGAATCCCATGGCCAGCATGATGATCACGGTTCGGCGGCGATGCCGCCAGATATTGCGCCATGCAAGGCGCAGATAGAGTTGCATTTCTAAACTCCTTTACTCCTGAACATCTGCTCATCGATTCTTGAGTGAAAAATTAAATTTCTCGCTCGGCTAACTATGAGCAGATTATTGTCTCGCGCGCCATTGGGTCAGCGCGTCTTGATATACATTATGAATCAAGTCGGTCCACTCAATTGTTTTTTCGAGACGATTGCGTGCAGGGTCGCCGAACGGCAGGGCAGTCAAGCCCTGTTGGGCAAGCTTTTTCAAGAAAGCGATGCCTTCGAGTTCGACCACCATTGCTTTCTCCCAGGCCGCGGCGGGAAAGGCGTAGTAAGTAGTTCGGTCGCCGGGGAATGTAACCTTTTCTGCCAACGCGCTTGTAAGCAAGAGGCGAAAATTGGTGGATAGACTCCCTCGACTGACTTTGAGGATTGATGCAATCTCTTCTGCCGAAAGCGGTTCGTGAGCGATCAGTAACACGCCTAGAATTCGTCCGCCGATGCGCGGGATGCCAAAACTCTCGAAGTACCTTCCCATGTTTTCAATGAAGTGCGTCAATTCCGGGCTGGGCTTCTTGAATTTGTTTCGGTGGGGAGGATCGGTGTTTTTCATGGCTAACTCCGAGCGCTGGTTTTACCCCCGTTCAGTTATTTCAGTCAAGACTAAAATGAGTAAAATGGACGAAACTGTGACAAAGATCATGCGGACGAAGAAAAGCGATTCCGAACTACGCTTCTTTCTCCGCCGGAACCGGCTGAGGTCTAAACAGGCCGAATCTCGTTCCAAGCATTTTCAACACCAGCCCTGTCCGCCAAAACGCCACCGCGGCTAGTCCGTGCGCCAGCACTGCGAACAACGGCGGAGTCTGATTGGTGTAGTAGGTCCAGCATTCGCGTGTCGTTCCCCAGAATTCGAGGAAATATCCAAGCCCTGTTCCTGCGACAAATATAAGGAAGGTTTGGCGATAATCGGTGGGCGTTAAGATGAGAAGCGCACAGAACAAAACAGCCAAAATTGTATATGACTTGTCAAATGTAGGCGCAACGAAGATCAGCATCAATGCAAAGAATAGCGTGAAGGTCAGCCAATAAAGGATTTGGTAGATTCGCCGATTTTCTTTTGGCAGAATAAAACCAAGTACGCGCGTGATGCGGTCAATGGACAACGTCGCGATCGGCCAGGCTGGAACAATCCACAGCGGCGGACGCTCGGCAGTGTAGTAGCGCCAAAGATTGGTTTGGGTGCCCCAGGCCTCGATCACGAGTCCGCCCACAGTCGCGACCAGAACGGTCAGCCCATCGCTTCGAAGATCGGCACGGGCCACGATAGTCACCGACATGAACAGGAAGATGCCGATTAACAGCCAGTCCATATAGAGCCACCATGAACCGCGCCAATCCACGTACGCCAGATATTCTTCGGCCAGCGGCCACCAGATGTAAATAATGAGAAAAATGACAAGAAAAAATCCGCTGAGCAAAATGGTCGAAGACTTTGTCCAGCGGATGAGGGGAGGCATGCGGTGCATGAGCAGATTATATCTACTTTGAGCCCCCAAAAGGAAATATTTTTAGGTGATTGACAAATTTTTCCAGTTCCATATAATGTAATTAGTTGGTTGCCACAACATACTAACCCACGATGGAATCCAAAAATACAGCCGATCAGGCCTTTGTTCGCGAGATGAACTTATCGTCTGTGCTTCGCTTGATTTTCAACGAGGCTCCATTGTCACGCGCCCAACTGGCCACCAAAACTGGGCTTAATAAATCCACAATCTCAAGCCTAGTGGAGGATTTGCTGGATCGCCAACTAATCCATGAGACCGGTATCAATTCAGCAGGCACTGGCAGACCAGCCACCTTGATCGAGATCAACCCCAAGGCCGGTTGTATTGTGGGAGTTGAATTGGGCGTTGATTTCGTTGCGGCTGTAGTGACCGACTTCATGGGCAGTATTCTCTGGCGCAAACAAGTTGGCGCGGACCCGGCCGCGGCGCAGGAGAAAACGCTGGATCAAACTCTGGCGCTTGTCCAGGAAGCCCTCGTTGCTTGCCGTGATGTCAACCTGCCGATCCTTGGCCTCGGTCTCGCCACGCCGGGAACGGTTGACTTGAACGATGGGGTTTTGATCTTTGCCCCGAACCTGCATTGGCATAATATTCCTCTGCGAAAAATTTTTTCAGAGCCTACAGGACTGAAAGTCTTTGTTGAGAACGATGCAAATGCCGCCGCGGTTGCCGAGCATTTATTTGGGACCGCCCGCCGACTTAAAGACTTCATCTTTGTGTTCGCGGGTATCGGTTTGGGAGGAGGGTTGTTTCTCAACGGACAGTTGTATCGCGGCAAGAATGGCTACGCGGGTGAGATCGGGCATTCGCCGTTTGCAATGGCAGACTCCCTGCTTACACCATGTCATTGCGGGAACCGCGGTTGTTGGGAGACCTATGCAAATCAATACTCGATCATTCAACGCGTTCATGCGCGTTTGGAAGTGAAGCGGAGCAGCGTCATCCCGGCCTTGATGGCGGAACAGAACGCTCCGCTTTCCATTTCTCTCATTAAACTGGCCGCGGACTCAGGCGACCAGGAAGCCATTGACTCCTTTGCCGAGGCCGGCGCCGCGATGGGACGCGGTTTTGCAGGATTGGTCAACATCTTCAATCCGGAAAAAGTGATTATGGGCGGACCGTTGAGTGTGGCAGGTGATTATCTTCTGCCTTCTCTCAAGCAAACGGTCAGCAAACATTCTCTGCCCGAGATCGTTCAGGAGGTAGAAGTAGGTCTTTCAGCCTTTGGTCGCGATGCAAGCCTGATCGGCGCGGCCGCGATTGTCGTTGATGATGTGCTTGCCAATCCGACACTTGTTGAAAGGAGGTGATACGAAATACCGGTACTTGTGAATGTTTCGATACATGCGCTACTGTTTAACCAACTAAAAAGGAGAAGAACACCATGTCTAAGAAAAACCTGTACAGCCTGTTAGCTGTACTCCTTGTGGCCGCCACAGTGCTTTCTGCGTGCGGCCCGAAGGCTACTCCGGCCCCTACCAGTACTCAGGTAGAAATTTTCTCCTGGTGGGTGGGTGGCGGCGAGGCCGCCGGCCTCGCGGCAATGCAAAAGGTTTTTGAAGCCAAATATCCGAGCATCAAATTTGTGAACGCGGCGGTTGCTGGCGGTTCGGGTACCAATGCTCGCGCGGTGTTGGCTACCCGCCTTTCGGCTGGCGATCCGCCTGATTCCTGGCAGGCCCACGCGGGTCAGGAAATCATTGGTACGTATGTGGCGGCTCATCAGGTTGCCCCATTGGATGACTTCTTCAAGTCAACCGGCTTTGGCAATGTTTTGCCCAAGACTCTGCTCCCGCTTATCTCGCAGGACGGACATCCTTACAGCGTGCCAGTCAATATCCATCGCTCGAACGTGATGTGGTACAACCCAAAGGTCTTGCAAGAGGCGGGTGTGACTGCGGTCCCAACAACCTGGGATGAGTTCTTCGCCGCTTGTGAAAAGATCAAAGCCGCAGGAAAGACCTGCCTGGCCCTCGGCCCCCAGTGGACTGCCATGCACCTGCTTGAGAACGTTATGATTGGCACCCTTGGCGCGGATGGTTGGAGCAAGCTCTGGCAACCTGGCGCCGACTGGACCAGTGCTGATGTGACCAAAGCGCTGGATAACTATGCCAAGGCGCTTTCCTATACCAACAGCGATCACGCCAGCCTGACCGACTGGCAACCTGCCACCAAGCTGGTCACCGATGGCGATGCCGCTTTCAATATTATGGGTGACTGGGCTGATGGTTATCTTGAGAATCAGCCGCCTGATGGACTGGGACTGAAAGCTCATACTGATTTCGATTGGGCGCCGACTCCCGGCACGAAGGGCGTCTTTGTCTTCCTCTCCGATAGCTTCGTCCTGCCGGCCAACGCCAAGCACCCAGACGCGACCAATGCCTGGTTAACGGTGGCCGCTTCGAAGGAGGGTCAGGAAGCGTTCAATCCGGTCAAGGGTTCGATCTGCGCCCGCACGGACTGCGACCCCAAACTCTTCAATGAATATCTGCAATCCGCGATGAAAGACTGGAGCACCGATACGGTGGTCGGAAGTCTTACACACGGTGTGGTTGCGAATGATGCCTGGAAGGCCAAGATTGATACAGCCTTGGGACTCTTCCTTGCTGATCCAACCAAAGTCGCTGATTTCCAAGCCGCTCTCGCCGCGGCCTGCAAGTCGGATGGCGCATGCAAGTAGAATAAGAAACTGCCGTAAAAATGGGCGGCTCTTTAGAGCCGCCCATTTCGCCTTTGAGATGTTGCAATTGTCGTCTCCTAAACTTGACAGTTGCGCCCTCGGCCACTAAGATTGAAATTGATTTCTTTTTGGAAATTGAGGTAAAAATTCGATGTCCCAGGGCTTTGTTTTGAACAGATCGCAACTTACTTTGGCGCTGGCCTTGATGGCTGTGGGCATCGTATCCATTTTCATCCTCAATGGCACAGAGCTTGACATCGCAGGAAAGAATTTCACCTCCATCGGGCTTTTGCTGGGAGGATTGCTCTTTTATTCAGGGATCCTTGTGATTGTGGGAATGTTCAAGAACGAGACATATCTTTCCGTGGCTTTGCTTCTTCCGTCTATTGTAGCAGTCGCCATTTTCGTTTATGGATTCATCGCCTGGTCTATTCGCGTCTCATTGAGCAAATGGAAAGGACTCCTACCAGATTATACGTGGGTAGGGCTACAACAATACACCGATCTGTTTCATGATCCTCGCTTCTTGATTGATGTGCGGAACACTGGTGTGTTCACAGTCGGCTTCATTGCAGGCTGTCTCATCATTGGATTGGGGCTTGCCATCCTGCTCGACCAGCGTTTGAAAGGGGAGGCGCTCTTTCGCGGGATTTTCCTGTTTCCAATGTCCATTTCGTTCATTGCCTCGGGTGTGGTTTGGGGATGGTTGATGAACCCGGCAACCGGGGATCGCATCACCGGAATCAATTTGATTTTTAAAATGTTGCATCTCGACTTTTTGATCAGCCTGTGGCAGACAACGCCTCCGCCATGGGGCATGGCCTTCACTGTGATTCCGGCAGTGTGGCAACTTTCCGGTTTCACCATGGCGCTGTATCTTGGCGGCCTGCGCAGTATTTCGGAAGAAATCCGTGAGGCCGCGCGTGTGGACGGAGCGAGCGAATTCCAAATCTATCGCTACATCATCCTGCCCCTGCTTCAGCCGGTGACATTGAGCGCGGTGATCATCCTGGGTCACATGTCTCTCAAAATTTTTGACTTGATCGTGGCAATTGGTCGAAAGGACCTGCGCCTCGACGTCCCGGGCATCTACATGTGGAACACAACGTTCGACGGGACCAATTACGCTCAAGGTGCGGCAATCGGGGTGTTGATGCTGATCAGCGTTGCGATTTTGGTCGTTCCTTATTTGATCTACAGTATGCGCACGGAGGCGGAACTGTGAACCGCCGCATTCTGCTCAATACTTTGTTCTATATAATCTTGATCGCATTCGCGATTGTTTTTCTTCTGCCCATTTACATGATGTTGCTGACCGGCATCAAGCCTCTAAACGAAGTGGACTTGAAGACGATGTGGAATCTGCCTGAAAACGGAATTCACTTTGATAATTTTATAGCCGGTTATAAACAACTCGCGCCGAACTTGACCAATAGTCTTGTCATGGTGATTCCCGAGGCCATTCTCTCTTCTCTACTCGGCTCGCTGAACGGTTATCTGCTTTCCAAATGGAAGTTTCGCGGCTCGAATTTGATCTTCAGTTTGGTGCTGTTCGGAATGTTCATTCCCTACCAAAGCATTCTGATTCCGCTGGTGAGATTCATGCAGTTCATCAAACTGTACGGAGATATTCCGGGCCTGGTGTTGGTGCACATCATTTACGGTATCCCAATCACAACCCTGATCTTTCGCAATTATTATGCAGGCATTGGAACGGAAATCCTCGAGGCGGGGCGCATTGACGGGGCCAGCCTGTTGGGACTCTATCGTTACATCATTTTTCCGCTCTCCGCCCCGAGTTTTGCCGTGGTCATCATATGGCAATTTACGCAAGCCTGGAATGAATTTCTGTTCGCGATCATCCTCACCAATCAGTCTCACTGGCCTGTCACGGTGGCGTTGAATAATCTGGCGGGCAGTCAGCTTGTGCAATGGAATGTGTTGATGGCCGCCACGTTGCTGGCCGCGCTTCCAACATTGTTGGTTTACATTTTCCTGGGGCGCTTCTTCCTGCGCGGCTTGATGGCCGGCGCGCTCAAAGGATGAACCATTGAAGACTTATTTGGAGACACGGAGTCATTCTCCGTGTCTCTTTGATTAAGGAGATGTGATGGATAAGATACTCAATTGGGGACTCCTTTCGACGGCGCGCATTAACCGCGCTTTGATCCCCCCGCTCAACGCCTCCAAACGGACCCGTTTGCTGGGCGTGGCCTCGAGGGAACAATCCTCCGCTGATGCCTACGCGCGCGAATGGAACATTCCGCGCGCGTATGGAAGTTATGAGGCGCTGTTGAACGATCCTGAAATTGATGTCGTCTACAATCCATTGCCGAATCACATGCATGCAGAATGGGCCGTCAACGCCCTGCGCGCGGGCAAACATGTTTTGTGCGAGAAGCCGCTGGCTCTGACTCTCGACGAAGTGGACGCGATGATCGCGGCCTCCAAAGAGAGCGGCAAAATTGTGGCAGAAGCCTTGATGTATCGTCACCATCCACAGACGTTGAAGGTCAAAGAATTGGTGGATAGCGGCGCACTCGGCAAACTTCAATTGATCAAAGGTTGCTTCACATTTACGTTAACGCGTGAAGGCAATTATCGCTTCACAAAAGAAATGGGCGGAGGAAGCATTTGGGATGTGGGATGTTATCCCATTAGTTACGCGCGGATGATCGCGGGGGCGGAACCGCTCGAAGTGTTTGGCTGGCAGGTCGAGGGTCCGACGGGAATCGATGAGTCCTTCGTCGGGCAGATGCGCTTCCGGGATGGAATCCACATGCAGTTTGACTGTGGATTCAAATCTGTGCTGAGGACATACATCGAAATCATTGGCACAGAAGGCGTATTGAATGTTCCCGTCCCGTTCAAGCCCGGGAAGGACGAAAAGATTTTTCTCACGCGCCGCGAAAAGACCGAGACGATCCGAATCAAAGGGGAACCGCTTTACATGGGCGAAGTGGAAGATATGTGTGATGCAATTTTGCAGGGCGGGCCGCCGCGCGTCGGCTTGAATGATAGCCGCGGTAATGTCGCAACGATTTTGGCTCTGCTTGAGTCGGCGAGGTCCGGCAAGACGATACGGATGGTCTGATTCACAATACATCTGCTTGCATTTTTGTTGGGTTTTATATAGAATGAAGAAGGTCAACATAGAATAACAATGCCGAATATAAAAACGGAATCATAATTTCTATTGAAGAGGAGGTGCGAAAAATTCCAGGTTTCCATATTCTCGGCCATGGCTGTGAATGTTCAATCCACTACGAGGAGAATGCATATGAATAAACATTGGCCTAACCTTTTTTCGATAGCATTGATTTTGGCATTGATCCTGAGTCTTGCGCCCGCGTTCAGTTTACCGGCGCGAGCTGTTTCAAGCGGGGTGGTCATCAGTCAGGTCTATGGCGGGGGAGGAAATTCCGGGGCGCCTTACACGAACGATTACATAGAGTTGTTTAATCGAGGAACATCTGCAGTTTCATTGACCGGATGGTCTTTGCAATACACCAGCGCAACCGGCACAGGTTTGTTTGGTTCTTCGAGCACACTGATCACGCCGCTATCCGGATCGCTGGCCCCCGGTCAATATCTTCTGGTTCAGGAAGCGCCGGGCACGAGTTGTAGCGGCGGTCCTTGTGGGTCGCCTCTGCCGGCGGTTGACCTGACGGACAGTTCACCCATCAACATGGCGGCAGGTGGCGGAAAAGTCGCTTTGGTTAATACAACGACGCCGCTGGGTTGCAATGGCAGTTCGACGCCTTGTACGCCCGCCGCGCTTGCAACGATTGTAGACCTCATTGGCTGGGACGGCGCCAACTATTTTGAAGGCGCTGGGGCGGGACCTGCAACAGCTAATGGCACCTCGGCGATCAGACAGCAAAATGGATGTCAGGATACCGATAACAACTCAGCCGATTTCATTATTAGCAATCCTCCCAATCCGCGCAATACCGCCTCGCCACTTTATATCTGCCCAACCGATGCCGCGCCTTACGTCGCCAGCACAGTTCCAGCCAATGGCGCGGTGGAAGTGCCGCTGAATAGCAACATCACAATCACATTCAGCGAAACGGTCAATGTGGTGGGAAATTGGTTTGGACTTTCCTGCTCGACCAGCGGCGCTCATACCGCGACCGTCAGCGGTGGGCCGACATCCTTCACGTTGAATCCAAACTCAGACTTTGTGCCGGGTGAAGCCTGTACACTGACAGTCTACGCCGCAAACATAGCGGATCAAGATTTGATTGATCCGCCTGATAACATGACCATTAACTTCACGGCGGGCTTCACCACGGTCGCGCCGCCACTGCCCATTGGCACAGTCAATGGCCCCGTGCTTGATTCGGACAACGGCATTACTCACGTATCGCCGTATGTGGGCCAGACTGTAACGATTCAGGGCGTGATTTATGAAACGACTTTGCAAGCGATCAGCAATTCGTCAAACACTTATAAAGGTTTTTATATCCAGAATACCGCGGCAACCGCCGATGGAAACCCGAACACATCTGATGGACTCTTCGTGTTCATGAGCACGGCCAGCACCATCAGCGGGCCGAGCGGTCCTTATACACCCGCGGTCGGTGATGAGATTGTGCTCTCCGGTAAGGTGAGCGAATTCTTCAATATGACTGAGTTGGTGAGTCCGCTTACTGTCAAATCTATTGTGCGCAATGGTGTGGATGTTGAGGCTGAAATTCCTCCGGTCGTGGCGGACCCGCAAGCGGGTCTCGCGGATGCGAACCGTTATTGGGAACGGCTTCAGGGAATGCGCGTGCAAGTTCCGCAAAACAGCATTGTTCTCGGCGGGCGCAATGTGTTCAATCCCGCAGATGCCGAAATTTGGGTGGCGAGTCCGGATAGCGCGATTGCACTGCGCGCTGATCCATACACGCGCCGCGCGTTCCGAGATGCGCATCCGCTTGATGACAATTACGATCCGACCAATTGGGATGGCAACGGCTATCGCATCCTGATGGGAAGTTTAGGCATTAAGGGGACCGCAGGCAACGCTCAAGCCTTGATTGACCCGGCGCGCACGTTTGATACCGTGACCAATTCGCCTTCCGGCGGCCTCAATTACACTTTCAGCAAATATCGGATCGAAATTACCACGCAACCTGTTCTGAGCGAGGGCGTTGATCCATCGGCCAATCATCCTCCTCAAGCATTCGATCGCGGCGCTGAATACAGCATCGCCGATTACAACCTGGAGAACCTCTACGACTATCGCGATAATCCCTTCTCCAATTGCGACTTTACAGGCAACTCGGGTTGTCCGAAAGTGGATCCGTTCCTGGCGGCCATCAATCCGCCCTACGATTATGTTCCAGCCAGTGACGCCGCATATCAAGCGCGTCTAACCGATATCGCAACCCAGATCATCAACGATCTTCATGGTCCAGATATCCTCATGGTTCAGGAAGTTGAGAATCAGGATATATGCGCTGTGAGCGGTAGCGCGTTGACTTGCGGCACGACCGATAATGCGGATGGCAAGCCGGATGTATTGCAGGAACTCGCGCTCAAGATCGCGACGCTCGGAGGTCCGAATTATGATGCGGCTTTCGACCGGGACAGTTCGGACCTGCGCGGGATTGCCCCCTCATTCATGTATCGTACCGACCGCGTGGAACTCCTGCCTCCCGACGGCGACCCTGTTCTGGGAATGAGTCCTGTGATTGGCAGTTACACTCCTGTGCCATACGACAGCGATGTGTCGAATCCAAAGACCTTGAACGCCGTCTACACTGGAACGGGGGCTTGCGAGACCTCGTGGGTTTTCCCGCGCGCTCCCGACATCGGCCTCTTCCGTGTCTACAACGTGAACATCGGCACGGGCAACTATCGCGATGTTTATGTAATCAACAATCACTTCAAGAGCGGACCCAATACCTGTGTGGCGCATCGTACGGAACAAGCCAAATACAACGCGGCCCTCGTCGCCTACATTCAAGCGGCGAAACCGGACGCGCGCGTCATCGTCGGCGGAGACTTGAACGTTTATCCGCGGCCCGATGATCCATTTGCCCCGATTGATCAGCCTTCATCAAGCGATCAACTTGGTTCGCTCTATGATCCAAGCCTCGCGTTGAAAAACTTGTGGGAAGTGGAATTGGCTCAATCACCCGAGGCCGCGTACAGTTACGTGTTTGTCGGCATGGCGCAGACGCTCGACCAGATGTTCGTCAATCAACCCGTGCTGGCAGAACTTCAGCAGGTCCATGCCGCGCATATCAATAGTGATTTCGCAGCAGATTACCCCGGTGATGTGGCGCGCGGCACGAGCGACCATGACCCAACTGTCGCAACCTTTACCATAAATTATCCGCCGACTGTTGACGCAGGCGGACCTTATGCCGTCGGTGAAGGCGGTTCCACCACTTTGACCGCGGTTGGCGCGGATCCCGAAAATGGTCCGCTGACCTATGCCTGGGATTTGGATAATGATGGCACGTTTGAGGTGTCCGGCCAGAGCGTGATATTTGATGCTACATTACTGACTGCACCAGCAACCTACACAGTAAGGGTCCAAGTGACCGATGATGGCGGTCTCACCGCAGTGGATGCGGCGGTCGTCAAGGTGGTCTACAATTTCAACGGTTTCTTCCCGCCGGTTGGCAACTTGCCGGTTTTGAACACGGCGAAAGCTGGTCAGGCGATCCCCGTCAAATTCAGCTTGACTGGCGATCAAGGGCTGGACATCTTCGCGGCGGGCTATCCATCTTCTCAGCAAATCGCCTGCGACTCAAATACCCCGCAAGGTGACATTGAAGAAACCATCACTGCCGGTTCTAGCAGTTTGACCTATGACCCAACGACCGACACATATATTTATGTCTGGAAGACGGACAAGGCATGGGCCGGCACTTGCAGGCAGTTGACAGTCAAGTTGAACGATGGAACCATTCATCAGGCAAACTTCAAGTTTGGCAAATAGATAATCGAAGAGATAGCCAAGACAACAGAGCGGAGCCGAAAGGTTCCGCTCTGTTGTAGCCGGAAGATTGCGGAAATAAACGTCAACAAACCGGCAGAAAATTTGTTTGACTTTTATTTCAACCTCGTCTACACTTTCGCCATGCTTGCGCGAGTGTATTCGTGTGCCGTAGTGGGTCTGGATGGTGTGATTGTCGAAGTGGAAGTGGATTACACCAACGGCCTGCCCGGAATGACCATCGTCGGTCTGCCCGACGCCGCTGTTCAAGAAAGCCGCGAACGCGTACAAACCGCGGTCAAGAACGCGGGTTTGCATTTTCCGCGTCATCGCATCGTGGTCAATCTCGCGCCAGCCTCCGTTCGCAAAGAAGGTCCCGCGTATGACCTGCCCATCGCGCTCGGCGTCATCGTGTTGGCGGGCTTTCTTCCTCATCAGGCCATTGAAAATACGTTGGTGATTGGCGAACTCTCTCTGGATGGAATCGTCCGTCACACGCGCGGCGTTTTACCGATGGCTGCTGCCGCGCGCGCCAATGGATACAAGCGGATGTTCGTTCCCGAGGTCGACGCGGCCGAAGCGGCTTTGATTCCAGATTTGGAAATCATCCCGGTTAAAACGCTTGCGGATCTTTACGACCATTTAGCGGGTCGCCGTTTAATCGAACCTTATCAGGCTGTGAGCGGTGAACTCGATCCGTTGTTTGTCCCCACAGATTTTAGCGAGATCAAAGGGCAGGAACATGTCAAGCGCGCCCTCGAGGTCGCCGCGGCAGGCGGGCATAATGTTCTGATGTTGCGTCCAATAAACCACCAGCAGGTTCTGGCACATTAAACCAGCCATCAATTCCAACGTTTCCGTCAGGGTGGAGAAGAACCTTGAGATGCATCATTTCAAATAACTTACGTTTTTTCTCCAAGGTAATTTCCTGTTCGGCGAATAGCTCATCCACAATTTCTGAAGCGAAGTTCTCAAGCGCTTCCACGCTCGCCGGCTCAGGAATTTCAGCAATTTCGTTTCTCAAAACTTCCAGATCATTTTCGATTGCCTTGATTTCCTCATCAATCTGGAGTTTTTGATCCAAATATTCAGTCTTCGACAACCCAATATCAGGGTCCAAGTAGGCGTTGTTCAAGTTTTGCCTTTTCACCTTGGCTTTGACAAGGGCGCGATCCAGAGTCTCAATTTGACTTATTTTTCGTGATTGATTCTCTCTTTGTTGTTGTAGAGACTGTTCATATCCTTCCCGCAACGCCAACGGATTTAACAGAATCCCAAGAACTTTCTCCCAGACCACTGGTTCGAGAACACGCGCTGAAATTTGCTTGTTCATGCAATGTCCGGCAATTTTACGGTGACGATAGGATTGGGCTTCATTTGGTCTGCGATGTTTTTTGCTTGGCTTTTGGGTTTGGGAAAGATAGGGTTTATCGCATTTTGAACAAAACACCATTCCGCTCAACAGATAGGTACGAGATGGGTGTTTTCTCATATAAGCCTTGTTGTGTTTCATGCGTTTTTTCACTTTTTCAAACGTTGCAAAATCAATTATGGGATCACATTCAATGCGAATCCAATCTTCGCGATCCCTATTTTCTAGTCTGGTGCCCATGCGTTTATGCTTGTTGAAATAGTAATGTCCGATATATGCTGTATTCGTCAATATACGCCGGATGCTTGACTTGGCCCATTCCTGCCCAGCCCGGTATGGTCGAAACTCCCCTTCATTAAGGATGCGGACAATGTCCCGTATGGAGCGATTTTCCTCAGTGTACATATGGAATATGCTTTGTACAATTTCTGCCTGTTCAGGAATAATCGCCAGTCCACCTTTGGCATCAGGATCTGATTGATATCCCAGAGGTACAATCCCGGCTACCCATCTTCCACTTTCAGCTTTGGCTCTCTTGCCACGCATACAACGTTCGACTCTCTTTGCGTTTTCCCACTTGGCAAAAGTGGCATCCAAGTCTTTGCGTACTTCCCCTTCTGGAGTTTCTTCATAGGCGCCCAAGACAAACTCAACGCGCGCGCCACGCTTACTGAATTCACGTTCCAATGTCTGTCGAATATAGGGATCCCTGGCCAACCGGTCCAAGGCGTGTACGATCAAAACATCGAAACCATATGTTTCGAGGTAATACAGCGTGGCATCCAAACTAGGGCGGGATAGTTCGCGCGATGTGTAGTCATCCACATAGGCAGGAATGGCTTCAGGATAATCGGGTGAAACATCCTTGCCGGTCTCCGGATCAATATACTGATTACCGACCAAAGCATAATTCTTTTTCCTGGCATACTTCAGACACTCAGCAATCTGGGATGGAATGGAAAAATTGTCGCGTTGCATATCCGTGGATACGCGGGCGTATATGGCGGCTCGTCGGCTCATTGTAGTTCTCCTTAATGATGGATCGATTCTGATCGGCGGGTGTCAGCCGGCCGGGTCGGCTGACATTTGAATCGTTTTGTTATGGCGCGTACAGAAAATCTTTCAATTCGAGGAAGAGATCATTTCCCAGAATCTGGCACTGGTCGTTCACATCCAAACCAAAGCCGTTGATCAGGTCAGCCAGAACAAGCCCAATCTTCCCATCAGTTTCAAGCAGGCTTGCTCCATTTGTCGCTTCCTGCCATTCCAGCCGCAAGCGCGTCAACGTAGAAATGATCCTTGTGTGCGAGTCGGTTTGATCCATTGTTCTTTGCAGCATGACTACTCCTATTGAATCGAGGGCGTTCCATCCTCTCCCGGCATGAGAAACGAAATCGCCCCAGTGGAATCCCACCAAGGGCGACGATAATGGGCTGATATAATGAAACCAGCCCTTCCCTCTGCCTATACCGGTGGGTTGGGTTAGGGTCGTGCATGTGTTCGCGCACATTCACGGCCCATTACAAACTGTATAATTATCGTACTAATACGATAATTATACCATGCAAAAATGAGTTGTCAATTGGTTTCCTGCTACCCCGTAATCAATCTATCGTCTTTTGGAATCGGGTTTGGGTTTTGCCCCGCGCCGTTCCCCCAGCTTCTCAACTTTTTTCACGTATTCTTCAAGGGAACGCCGGCTGACCTGCCAGGACAATCCCCATTTCCTGCCACGCACTTTCTGAGAGCGAATTAACTGCCGAATGTAATCCGGATTGTAACCGCTTACGCGAGCCGCTTCATAGGTCGTCAACCAATCTTCCATAATCTGATCAATTCTCCAATTGGCAATTATAACTTTAATGATTATCGTTAGGAAATTGTAAGCATTTTCACATAAAAAGTTTGTTTTTTTCTTTTACAATTGCCGCTCTATGGCTGAAAATGTAACCAAACGCAGTCATATTCATCCCTTTTTTCGGGTCGTGCTGGTTTTCCTATTGATACTTTGCGGGGGTATGTTAGTGGCTTCAATCAATTGGATTTTTCATAAAGTTCATTACAGCCTGGGGATGGAACTGGCTGAAGTCACGGTTGCCATCATTTCCATCTTTATCCTGATATTGATCCTGGTGGGCTTGCGCACTGGTCTGAGCATGGACCGCTTCCTTCGACGGAGAAGGTATGAGGCATGCAGGATCTATCAGACTTTCCGTCAGGTGCGATATTTTCTTTCGTGGCTGGGGTATGAGGACCTTCAATCCGAACATCAGGCAGTGATAGGAGTGGAAAATCAATCCCCCGAGGAAGTCCTGGCGCTTATTGACAGACCCATGCGTCGAGGCAGGACACCGACATACTCGCTGGATCGTTGGACCAAGGTGGTTTTGGCATGGGAGGGGCGCGATACGTGGCGTAATCCCATAACACTATCAGAATTTCTGGCTGAGGAATTCGGAACCTATGCGGATGGCTCACCGCGCATCTCCGATAGCAGGTTTTATGAAATTCGAAAAATCATACTGAAGGATCTCCGGAAAAAAATGGATCAAAAGAAGGCTCCTCGATAGAAATTGCGACAAAGAGGAGAGTCTTGTTCTGACAGCCGCACATCCTGCGGCTTTTTTTATGCTGAATAAAACAGAGGTCAGGAGGATCGCCGACAGTATCAAGATTGTGTACAGGAGGCGATATTCAAATTAGCCGGGGGAGATTACAACGTTTACCTTTATCCCAAACACGCGAAATGCAACCTGGGTTATATTTTGACGAACACCAGCAAAAAAACAACGAGGGAGGCAGCACCGAAGCCAGACAAATGGCGAATTGCCTCAAGGCGTCTCGTTGAGAACCGTCTTACCCTACTCGTTCAAAAGGCCTACTAAAGAAAAACGACGACACAGCCTTCTTCAAATTAATTGCCATCCTGTTCTTAAGGCCAACCAGTCAGGTTATGTTGATCGAAATCCTTATTGGCATTCTTGTCGGCATCACTTTGGTGTTTTTCCCACTCTTGATCGGAATCGTAGCATTCTTCTTCCTGGTCAAAAAACTAAGGACCGGTCTTCCTAGAAAAGATAAAGAAAACGATTCCTCATAGAATCTATTAAGCTCCTCAACATCATTGTCGAGGGACTCCGTCAGGAATCCAAAATATGGGGTCATTATTGATTTGGGCTGGAAATCCCACCTGTTAATTTTCAATTGTGAGATTCACTCCGTCCAGATTTTGTGTATGGGAATTTCCGTAGAATTCCCGTACTTCAAATCGGAGAATTTCTTGACTCCCGCCATGTAAAAGAGCCGCCGAGCGTGGCTCTTTTATCTTAACCCAAGAGAGGTTGAACATGGCAAGAGTTGTCATCTATCTGCTGGAGCCGGAAATGAACGCGCTCCAGCGATTAGCCCAGCAGGAATACCGCGCTGTGAAGGCTCAAGCGGCATTGATCATCCGAAACGAACTCAAACGCCTCGGGATGATTGTGGATCAGCCGGCTGGCAATGTACCAGACCCAAAAAAACTATCAAAACTTAATTCGGGAGGTACACATGACCGCGCAGGATCGTAACGAAGTCGTGTTTACGCCCGAACAACGGCGCATTCTTGGACAGGTGTACCAGTTGATCTTGAGCTGGCGCCGGGAACGCCTGAGCCGCGGTGGAAAACCGGTCCAACCCAAATCCACCGAGGATAAAGATTCTTCCACTCAATGTGATTCCGGCCCAACAAGCCCGGCGGAGGGAGTGTCTTGACATGGTTGCAGGAATGGCTATTGGCGTCGCGATCTTCATCGGAAGCATCCTGATTGGCGTGATCTGTTTCTTTCTGTTGTTCTGAACCATGACAGAAATAGTCGTATTGAATTCGATCGTATTGAAAGAGTAATCCATGCCTACAAAGACAATTTGTATTGCCAATCAAAAAGGCGGGGTCGGAAAGACCACTACCGCTGTATCCCTTGCGCATGGCCTTTCACAAAAAGGGAGACGTGTCTTGCTAATCGATCTCGACCCTCAAGGTCAGTGCGCCACGGCGCTTGGACGCAGCCCCGAACCGGGCGCTTTCTATCTGCTCACAATGGGCGCAACCCCACAGGAGACGACGTTCGTTCAGTCGTGGGTGCGCTTCTCAGGTCGGGAAGGGCTGTATCTCTTGCCCGGCGACCAGCAAATAATGGCAGCCCAAACCGTGCTTAACGCGCAGGACCAACCCATCTCCGCCATCCGAAATTCGATTAGCCGTTTCTTCAAGGGAGGATTGCATTACATCATCTTTGACACTGCTCCCAGCGTTGGCGGAATCCAAGAACGAGCGGTGTGGGCTTCCGATCTCGTGATCGTTCCCACAGCCACCGAATTTCTTTCCGCGGATGGGCTTGCAAAAGTTCTGCTCATGATGAGCATCTTGCAGGAGAAGAAAAACTGGCGCGGGAATCTCCTGGGCATCCTGCCAACCTTCTATGACGAACAAACCCGCGAGAGCAAAGCAACAATGGAGGATTTGCGCGAGCGTTTCGACACCAGCGTTTTGCCTCCCATCCATCGCGCGACGCTTCTGCGGGAATGTGCCGCGCAGGGACAGACCATCTTCGAAATGGACCCCTTGTGCCGCGCCGCCAAGGAATACCAGGCGCTGACCCAACTGGTGATGAAGTTCTAGGGAGGCGGGATGTCGAAGAGGCGGAATCCATTCGATACCTCAAATACAACTGCGGTTCATCCGCCCAGCATATACGACTCTTTACGCGTAGCGTCGCCGCGCAAACGCAGCCGGCAATGGGAAAAAGAAAACCTGGACTGCAAGGTGGTGTATCGCGGCGTGGAGTCCAAACTGGTAATGAAGGTGAAATCCATCGCGGCGGAATTGTGCGTGCCTCAAGGCGAGGTCGCTAGTCGCATTCTGGAACACGCAATGCGCGCATACGAGGAAGGCGATCTGGATCTTCGCCCACGCCCGAATCCATACCGCATGCGCATGACGTTATATCCCTCATCTCAAATTTCAGGAGTTTATCCAATGAAAGGAAAACCCAAAGCACGTAAATCATCAGGACCATCCTGGCGAGTGATCACCTCCTGGCGCAATTTCACTCCCGATCTCAAACGGACGATTTCAGCATTAGCCTCTGAAGAAGGATTGAACGTGCCAGTGGGGGAACTGGTATCTGCCCTCCTTCGATATGGACTGCGGGCGCACGAAGCCGGCCTGCTGAGACTCGAGCCGGTTGAAAAAGTCACCGTCATGACATTGCTGCAGGGAGGCGAGGAATGAATTCCGCCAGAAACTCATTTGTTCATTTCTCGAATCGAAAGAACGTGGGCGGCAACGTGGACGCGCCGCCTGCGCCTCGCCTACGTTCCGCCCACCTCTCCGCCTACCCTGCCGCCCGCGTCGAACGCACAGGAAGGCTCAGGAGACGCGCTTCTCGGCAAGCAGGTCTTGCAGGATGGGGAATCAAAAACGGCTCTATTTGCCACAGGGAGCGATGCCGATGAATCCAGAGCAGGTCTGGCAATCCATACTGAATCAACTCCAACTGGACATGCCGCGCGCCTCCTTCGATACCTGGGTGCGCGATACGGAACCGCTGTCGCTTGAAGATGGCGTGATGATAGTTTCCACGCGCAATGTTTACGCGCGCGACTGGCTGGAGTCACGCCTCGCGAGCACAGTGCAGCGATTATTGATCGGTATCCTCAATCAATCTGTTTCCGTTCGGTTCGTGGTTGGGGATCACCCCCAAGAGGAAATGGAATCTATTGACGAAGAGAACGATGAACCGGAAATTGCCATCGAGCCAGTACAGTGGCTGGACTACGACAAGATCGTCCAGCCGCACAAACAGGTGGTGGTGAAGGGGTATCTCCGCCGGCTGGGGACGGAGATTAGTCCCAAAGCCGTCTGGCTGTACATCGGCTTTCACCAGGCGGCGTGGAAGGTGCATTCGGAAAGAAAAGAAACGGGTCTGGCGCTTCACAGCCGCGAGGTCATGCGTTTCAGCGGGTTGAGCTTTGGCGCCTTCTGGAGGTCCTTGCGGCATAAGGAGATTCAATCTGAATTACACGGATTGGTGCAGCGCGTGGACCCGCAGGGCGAGCGCCACTACCGCCGCGGGCGGGATGGACGCCCGCATCGCCGGCCGGTCCGTTACCAGGTTTGTATGGCTCCCAGATTGACACGCGCCGATGCCGCGGCCGTGTACGCGCGATTGAAGGAACTGCTGAACAGCGGAGCATCGCTGCCCGATGCTTTGCAGGAATTGCTCGACGCGGAAGTTGTGATGGAGTTGCTTTCACCGGTGGAGTTGCAGCAATCCAATATCCAATTCAACACCGTCATGGACATGGCGCGATGTGAAGCCGGCGAAACCTATTCTCCCGAAATAGATCGTCTCGCGCAGCAACTGCATCGCCGGATCATCAACTGCCTGGGAGACATTCACATCACGCATTATTTCATCACAGAGACAATCAGGCAGTTCAACCTGACGCCGGCGCAAGCCTGGCTGGTGACAGTCGCGCGCGACATGGCGTACTTAAATTCACGCACGGGCGAGCGGCGGGAAGTGGTGACGTTCAAGCGGGGCTATCAGGAGATGGCAGAACTCATTGGATCGAGGCGTTATAAGACTGTGCAGGCATGGTTGAACATGGGGTGGGTTACAGAGCAGCGCGGCGGGGATCTGACTCGTTTTCTGGTTGAGATCGAATCAACTGGAGGCAGCGCATATTTGGACTTGCGCGTGGATACGATGCCGCGTACCTATCGTGTTCTGTTGGATGAACCGCTGGACGCAAATGGAACGAATAAGGCAGGCGCAAATGGCAGGAATAGGGTGGACGCAGATGGTAGCAATAGCCGGACGCAGATGGAAGGATTAGTGGACGCAAATGGCAACAATATGGTAGACGCAAATGGCACTGATTTAAACTCTTTTAAACACCCCATAAACACTCATCAAGAGAACACTTCCACCACCCAACACGAAAATAAAACGGCGGCGGTGACGGCGATCCCTGATTTTTGGGAGCTGGAAACCCTCCTTCAACAAAACGACGTGCATCCCAAAGTGCAGCGCGAACTGCTGGAAGTCCAGGCCTCCGTGCACGCCTTTGTCTCGTGGGTGCTGTACGTCGCCAGCCCGCAAAGCGGGAATCTATCCGACCCCTTGGGTTACGCCATCAGCCGTCTGCGAGAACATCCATTTCGCGAAGCGCGCGGGGTCTTCCGGCAATTTGCTGATCTGCCGCCTCGTGAACTCCTGATGTTGATCGACTCAACCTCCACACGAACCTACGAACTCCCCAAA
>Ga0070741_10001581_pt1 | contig 68149 bp, 60 predicted proteins | sample Coa_R1_4_FD_66440 | JGI IMG/M metagenome (GOLD analysis project Ga0070741, IMG submission 66440) | Surface soil microbial communities from Centralia Pennsylvania, which are recovering from an underground coalmine fire - Coalmine... | ecosystem: Environmental > Terrestrial > Soil > Unclassified ...
TCTGGGAGAACGAACGCCGAGTGAGTTCGCCTGCCAAATCGCTTGCAAGGGCGATTTGCCAGGCTCAAAACCGTCGGAAACTAACTCTGGGAGTGTTACAGAATAAGGGGACCGATCAAGCCACCTGAGTCAGCAAGTAGAAGGTGTAGCGAACACCGGGGTCACGAGCAGCCTGGTTCAGACCTGCCCGGGCTGCATCTAGGGTCTGCGCTGCGATTGTGTTGATGTGAGTGGCGGCGGGGGAAACCGCGTAGCCGGTCAACAGTGTTCCGGCGACCTGTTCGACAACTTGGTTCCACTTCTTAGTTTTAGGAAGCAGCCCCAGACGGGTATGGCCCACAGCGGTTCTCCAATCTTATAGAGCTGGCCCGGATACCACGCCGATTCGAATGCCCGGAATCAGATCGCGTTTGGGGCCTGCGGAGCGCCAGTCGTAGGTACGGCGAGGCCAAAGTCCGGCCCACAAAAAGCAAGACATGCTACATCGGAGGCGACGATGAAGGGAAGGCTATTTCTCCCCCGGAACCACTCGCGCAACTCGCGCTGCGCGAGTAAACCTGTCGACCTTTCCTAACCCGCACAAACACTGCACGATTTGGGATTTTCCACTCGCGCACTTCGTTCAGCATGTTGAGTCCCAGATCCAGCCGGGGGAGTATCTCCTCAATATGAAACTTACAACGGGGCGCGACAACTCGGAGCTGCAGCGCCTGAAAGCCGATGCACAACACTCTTTACAGGTCGGTGAGTTAGGAGTGAACGAACGTGTCGGGGAGTTGCCCGACCAATCGTGCAGCAACATGGACCCCCGTCCTGTTAGCGGCAGTGTGCAGCTTCGTCTAGACGAACTACGAGTTCATCCCAGCTACGCTCGTCACCATGTTGCGGTGCCCGCTCCTCAGATGGCAGTACTTGAGGCGCTAGGCGATTTTGCCTTTCGAGAACCCATCGTGATCACTCGAGACCGCATAGTTGTTGACGGCTATGCGCGATGGCAGTTGGCCCGCCACCAAGGTCGAGACACGATTCTCTGCACGGAATACGACCTTAGCGAGGAAGAGTCTCTGCGGTGGCTAGTTCAAAGTCGCCGACCCTACCGCGGTCTGAATGCCTACACCCGAATCATCCTCGCCTTAGATGCTGAACCATATCTCCAGGACAAAGCACGAGCAAACCTACGTCTCGCTGGGAAAGGTTCGTCAAATTTGACGGACCCTAGCCGTGTGGATGTGCGGTCGCAAGTTGCAGCTATCGCCGGGGTGTCGGCTGGCAACGTGACGAAAGTGAAACAATTAAGGAAAACGGTCGCCCCTGCGATCGAGCAAGCTGTTCGAGATGGAGAGATTAGCATCCACCGGGCATGGCTATGGAGCTACGAGAATCCACAGCGCCAAGTGGAAAATCTACGGCTATGGCGACTTGAGAAGGGCATCAAGGCGAAGGCTAAGGCCCTAGTGACGCAACATCAGTCGCAACTCCAGGGATGCTCCCGAGATCCGCGTTTCCTGACACTGCCAGAATTGGAGCAGCTAGTAGCCTGGTTGTCAGCCAACTCCGAAGGTAAACCTATCGCTTTGAAAGGACTCGTCATAGCCACAGTCGATGTCCCCGGCCCGGGTATTTTCATTAGCCGTGACTTCGTAGAGGACGTTAAAGAAAAACACAAAGGACTTCCAAAGTGAGAGAACAGCATCCGATCAAGGAACTCTTGCGGGCTACCCGGCATCTGTGGGATCACCCTGGTACACCGACCAACATTCGGGAGAACTTCTTAAAAGTCCTTGCGTGTGGGACCATCACCTTAGGAGCCGAGGTCTACAGTTCGGGCGCTGAAGTGAAACTTGTGTATCACACCTGTAAATCCAAATTTTGCACGAGCTGTGGACAGCGCTCGACGGAGGCATGGCAGGCCGACTTGGAGGCCATTCTGCCGGATATTGCATATCGAGGGATTACTCTTACCATGCCATGTGAGTTCTGGCCGATTCTCCAACAGAATCGGCATCTTCTCGCTGGAATGTCTGCAATGGCGGCAGAGGCCATACAGCAGTGGGTCAAAGCGCGGTATCGTGCGCGAGTGCTGGTGATTGTCGTGCCGCACACCTTTGGAGGCTTCTTAAATTTCTATCCTCATCTGCACGTTCTGGTCTCAGAGGGTGGCTTGCAAAATTCGCAAGGCGCTTGGCTACCTCGTTTAGATTATGGAAAACAAGCATGTATGGAATTGATGCAGGCTTGGCGCTATGCCGTGATTGCTTATCTTGCGGAGGCTCTGGCAGCTGAGGTCGTCAGATCCGAGCTCTCGAACGAGGATCTCAGAACCCTTTTCGAGCTGCAATACAATCGCAAATGGCATATTCACATTAGTCATGGAATGTCGAAGCGGCATTTTTTGCGCTACGTCGGCAGGTATGTTCGGCGTCCCCCGGTCGCGCAGCATCGTCTCCAGAGGGTAACCGGCCACGAAGTTGAATACCTCGCGAAAGATACCAGGAACCATAATCGCTTTTGCAGGGTTCGATTTTCAAACGAACAGTTTCTCGTTATCTTAAAAGAACAGGTGCCGAATCGAGGGGCGCACGCAATGCGCTACTTCGGTCTGCTCGCTCCCCGTGCTAAGGCGTGTACGTGGGGCGCTATATTTACCGTCCTGAGGCAAAAGAAACGTCCTCATCCTCCCCGATTTAGCTGGCGCTGGCTCCGCTGGAAAACCTTCGGCACCGATCCACTCGCCGATAGCAACGGCCAAGTTATGCATCGGGTGGGCTGGCTCGCTCCGTCGTAGCCTAGCGTAAAGGACGCTTTGACGACGGACACCGCTCTATATTGCAACGCTCGAAGGACATAACGTATTTCTACACAGCACCACCCGGTTGAGAAACCGCCATTCCCAGAGTCTTTGGGTGTCGAGGATTTTCTAGACAGAGCTGCCGTCCCTGAAAGCAACGTGCTCTCGTCGAAAATGACCCCACACGCGGGTCTTTTTGTGATGATTAACTATTCTAAGAAACCCAGAGTTTGGCTCTTCATTGGTTTGTGCATTCCGGTATAGCGGCAGGTCGCTATTATTTTCGGAAGACGATTCTTATTTTTCCTATACGTCAAGGTGGCAATACTGAACACCTTAAGTACACCCTGGGTTAGCGACGTGACGCCTCAGCGATGGCTCTCGCTGAGGCCACATAAAGAGAGCCTAGAGCAAACATTGCAAGCCCGAAACCTGCGTACAAAATATATGCCAGGCTATTGAGGAGCTTCTCAGTCGTCTGATTTCCTGCAACTTCCAGGGCGCCCTCGTTAGGATGGTAGGTCCGATTCACATCTCGGTGCGCTATTAGCACACGAGCCCACAGGACCGTGGCTACTAGTGCAGGGAAAGCCATGGACGCCAGCGTCTCACCATTCAGATGCGGCGCGAAGCGAATACTGTAGTAGACGGCTTCGAAGATCACGATGAAAAGGAGCAGTGTGCTAAGCCCGAAATGGTATGACTGAAATGGCGGGCGGGAAAAGTAACGTCGTCCCAAACCACCGTAATTTTTGTCTCCTTGCATTTTCCGCCTCTCTCCTACCAGTGAGTGGCCCCGCCACCACTGCAAAAAGAATTCTGTGCGATAGTCGATATTAAGTTAACGGCGAGTAGCGGTATACCTACCTCGGCAGTCACGCCGACTGCTGTAGCATAGAGTCCCACTCCCCTAAGCTGCCAATTGGCCATCTGCCAGTATAGACAAGCCGTAGGGGAGATCACACTTGGTGTGCTCGTAGTGACGTTCCCCTTACCGTCTACCGAGAACTTTGTGTCTGGTGGTACCCAATGCCCGCCCGCGCTCTCACACTGTCCTTGACTCCCAATAGTAGTATCCACCGTGTAGCTGCCATTCTTCTGGGTAAACACACATGGGTCATTAAACTTGTATAATGCCCGAGCCGCTTCATCCTCTTTGCCGGGAAGGTCGTAATACTTCCCGCCGAACACGTAGATGTCGTTGTAGTTCGATATGAACCCAGCCAAGTCGTGAGAGACTCCACCTTGACTGGCGTCAAGCCACGCGCCCTGCCAGGCCCCCTCAAAACCATCCCACTCGTCCGGGCTTTCGCCGCCTCCGTTAGTTCCTTGTTCAGCACATTCCGGAGCTACATCTATAGTGAGACAACCGTCATCCTCCAAACCTGCCATGTCGGTTAGCGTTGTTGCCTTGTTCAGGACGTATGCATACCGATTCCAAGTCTGAGGGTTCGCTGGGTTTGCCACCCCTACTCCGGCTGGATCAGGTGACAGCCACCGTCCCTGAACCTGACTGTACTGGCGAAACAAAAAGTCGTAGTAGTTGCCCATCGTGTCCTGCTGCTGGCCAGTAAAGCTGTAATCTGTCGTGCCTGAGTCTTTGTAATTCTCCCCGTATGGCGCGTAAGAAACATCGAAATACTTCGTTCGGCTCTGTGTCGTAGCCAATCTTGAACTGCCAAGCCAGTCTGAGTGACGCCAGTAACTTGGACCTGTTGTCCCTGGGGCGTAAACTGCGGTCGCGCCTCCGGGAAGCGGAACGAATGCCTTGACCAAGGTCTGTCCATTCATCAGTGCCAGCTTATTTCCGCTTGGTGAGTACACAATTTGCGTGTACACAGAGCCTCGATTCTGCTCCACTATTCTGCCGAGTGCGTCGTACGTGAGCTTCACGGAGGTGGAATCGACACTCAACATCTTGCCCTCCGCATCCCAAGTGTACGCGTGGACCGTGTCATTCGTCATGTTCCCATTATTGTCGTAGGTGGGAACAAGGCTTCCAATTTGCGTTAGCCAGTTTTTGGAGTTAGTTCCTGTCGAGTACGTCGCCTGGAAAGAGATTCCCGTGCTTCCGGTCGGCACCGTTTTGCTAATGTTACCGTAGGGATCGTATCCAAACTGCTGGTTCCAAATGCTGGTCCCACAGTTCGTCGTGGAGAGCCGCGCCAGATCGTCGTAGTTGAACGTGCAATTCTGGGAATTCGCGGTATTTACCTGATCAGTGATGCCCAGTGAGGCAAGTGTGCCGTCGCTGTTCCAACCCAGAGCGCCGGTCACCGTGTTCGTCGTCCCTTGGTGGAATTTGTACTGAGTCATGCGGCCCGTGTTGACATCATATTGGAAGTCATCGTAGTCGCTCGACCCGAATGTCACATTCGTCAACGAGCCAATCGGCTCCCCAGCAGTATCGCTAACTGTGTAGTTCACACCCGTGACACATACATCAGTTGCGCTGTGTTGATGGCGCGGACAGAGCCTACGGCGGATGCCTCGTTTGCAGACATTCGGGCTCGTAATAGGTTTGGAATTGCCATGGAAACTATGATGATGATCATGGCGACCACAATGAGTAGTTCGATTAAAGAAAAACCACGCTCTCTCCGCATAATCACCCCCTTTATTCCTAAACGCCGCCGTCCAAGTCAGCAGAACAGACGATTATCCGTCAGGAACATGTTGCTGAGAAGACAATGACACACGCGGTGCAGAGTATTTGTACTGGATTGCGTGCTAATTTAGGAATACCGCACAAACATTCCACCTGGCGGAGCTTTCTAAGCCGCCGCCTGACTGCCCTGGTGAGATAAACGGTAGAACCGAGCCATATCGGGGAGCAATGTGGGGAGCAAAGAGACCCGAATGAGGCACACGGCCCCCACTTGGAGCAGCCTTCACCCAATTGTAAGTTGTTAAAAATATTGAAGCGGTAATGAGGTGGAACGTTTAGCAAACCGCCGCATTCGGCCACTCTGCCACCTCTCCGGCGTGTGCGGAAGAACAGTTTACCACGCGGTTCGGAAGATGATTTTGGAGCCTTGCGCTCGAGCTGGAAGTATCGCTTCTTCTCCCATGATGACAACGAAGGGTATGGTGCCGCGCATGCTTGGCAGGGTCCAATGGCGTGCCCCCGGCCGACTAATTGCCCGCTATGAAAGTTGAAACGCTTGACAGGAACAGTTCCGCCGTCCGAGTCTCGCTTGCCTGCTAAACCCAAGAAAGATGGCGGCAATTTTGTTACGCTGCAAAGGAGGAGGTCTCGCTTGGGTGAGCGCGACCTCAATGCGCTCCGGCATTTCTGGGAATGCGCCGGGATTTCCTCAGACCAAAACTCGATCGCAGGCATCTGAGAAGGACCGTTCAACCATTCACCTGTTCCCACTCAGGAGGTTTTATGAGCAAGTCCGCCCTTCCCCAACGACCAAGAACAACGGTGCTGCCACTTACCTTCACCTTAATGTTCGTTCTGCTGGTGTGCTGCAGTGCCTTGGCTGCCCCGAGAATAGCTTTGCAGAGCTTTGTGACGGGACTTAGTTCTCCGGTAGACATGGAGACACCACGGGACGGCACCGGGCGCCTGTTCCTGGTAGAACAAACCGGTAAGATTCGCATTGTTCAGAACGGAAGTTTACTTTCCACTCCATTCCTGGACCTCAGCGCAAAGATCGAGTTCGGAGGAGAGAAGGGTTTACTCGGCCTCGCATTCCATCCCTCGTACTCTCAAACCGGGCGTTTCTTCGTGGACTACACGCGCCGTGTGAGTGGACAGCTACAAAGCGTGATCGCCGAATACCACGTATCTGCGAGCGACCCCAACATTGCGGATACAACAGAAACTCAAATCCTGGTCGTCGATCAACCCTTCGACAACCACAACGGAGGGCAACTGGGCTTTGGCCCGGATAAGTACCTGTACATCTCTTTCGGGGATGGCGGATCCGGAGGCGATCCCTTTGGCAACGGACAGGATCTGGGCGTCCTGCTGGGTAAGATACTGCGAATTGATATCGATTCCGGATCACCTTATGCGATCCCAGCGGACAATCCCTTTGTAGGGGATCCTAATGCCAAGGGGGAAATCTGGGCGTACGGGCTGCGCAATCCCTGGAAGTTTTCCTTCGACCGCGGCACCAAACAGTTGTTCGCCGGCGATGTGGGGCAGGACTCGTGGGAAGAAGTGGACATCATCCAAAAAGGCCTGAACTATGGTTGGAACATCATGGAAGGATTTCACTGTTACAACGCCACCACCTGCAACATGACGGGACTGACTCTCCCGATTGCCGAATACAGCCATTCGGAGGGCGAGGCCGTCATTGGAGGGTTCGTTTACCGTGGGTCGGCGGTTCCCGGACTGCGAGGCGCCTACGTCTTCGGTGACTACCTGAGCGGCACCATCTGGGGTTTGAAACAGAGCTCCGGAACCTGGACGCGCGTTCAGCTTTTGTCGAGCGGGAAGATCATCAGCGGTTTCGGCCAGGATACAGCAGGTGAGTTGTATCTTTTGGACTACGGCTCAGGAACTGTTTTCAAGTTGGTGCAAGGCTGATTGTTCTGATCGGGACTCGGCCTGGACCAGAAAGAGGTGCAGGCCGAGTCACGTGATTTGGAACGCAGTGCGTTCAGCGAGGACCTTGGGAGGTGTCGTGTAGGTCTGCATGCGACGGGCTTCTTCGAGTGCCCGTTCGGATCCCGGCCGGTCCCTTCCTGATGCCAGGCCGGGATGCGTCCAAGCCCAGGCCACGCTGACGGTTCGTCGTGGCCTGCATGGTACCGGGTTGGCCGATTAAATATGAATGTAATTCCAGCAGCATCCGGCGGTTCGCGATGAGTAACGTCGGATTTCAGGCGCATCATCCAGCTAGTGTTTCCTTCTCCCCAGCGCATCGCGCTCAGCCAAATTAAAATCCGCTTCGCTCATACACCCTCCCGCTACAGGAGGCTGCCTTTCATTTTCCGCTGCAATGGCTGGGTCCGCTGACTGAATACTGAAGAGTCGTGTTTGAAAGAGAGAGGTTAGGGCCTTCCCCTTACTTCGCTTTAGAAAAAAAGCCACCCTTAATTTTTATTTCTTGGCATGAATCGCAGCCTGTGTACAGCCGGGATAGAATGTCGGCTTCCCGGAAATTTTCTGGCTTAAGGCGTACGCAGACCCGTTCCGAAACATATGGAACGGAGTCCAGCATGCCGTGCTCAACCACACTCTTTCGCGCACTATTTTGAGGTTACTGTGTTCAAGCTGACTTTCCTCGCCATCCTCTGCCTGGCCGCGAACGCCACCGTCTTTGCGCAAACCTTCTCTTGTCCTGCCGGTTCGGAAGACATGATGCAGTACTTCGCGATGGGATATCCGAACCGGCTTGCGAGTTACATGGGACCGGGCAACGCCAACCCCATCTACACGACGGTAGTGCCGGACCTGGGCGCAGGTTTCGCCGCCAGCGGGTATTTTGTTTGGACCAAGAGCGCGCTCGGTTATCCGTGGGACGTCAAATCGTTCGACACGAATTATGTTTACGATCGCACCACGGAACTCGGCTGGACCGATCCGACGAGCTTCAAGAGGTTCTCAACCGATCTGCCGATGTCCCGCAGATGCGTGCCCATGGGTAAGGCTGCTGCGCCGGTCAAGATCGCGTCGTCACGCACCAACTACAATTCCTATGCAAATTGCCAATCCACGCAAACCCAAAGCCTGGGGTACGTGGTGAACAGCGTTTCGGCCCCGGTGCAAGTCAACACCGGGGGGAATCTGGGGACCGTGTCTACCCGATATTTTCGATATCAGTACACCTGCGATTCCAGTTATGGCAATTGTGCGTACATGGAGGTCTTCAGCCTCGGGTACCAGATTGGGCTCTATGACTGGAAGTATTATCAAAACCAGTCCGGCAAGTGGGTACAGGTACAGGAATCGGTCATAAACCAGCTCGATGGCGGACAAGCCACTCCCTACCTGCCCTGCCCGAACAGCTACCAATAAGCAGGTTTGCAGGTGCAAGTCACAATATGTGCAGGATTTTGCCTTTCCTGTGATGAGACCTCCACCGCGGTACGAGCTAAGTGTCCATGCAGGCAACTCTCTCGTGCATGTGTACAATGGCAGCTCACGTGCCGATACTCAGGTCTTCCCCGTTGGCTCCGGCACACCTGCCGGGAATGAATTAAGGATAGCGCCACGAAGTAGAGCGTCGTTCCACACCGAGATAAGGGGACCGAAGCGGCGCAAAGTCAAACAGATCGTGTTCCAGCACTAGGAGATATCGTCGATGTTGCGAAAGCTTAAAGCAGCGTCGGGCGTGGATGCCCGGGCGACTGCCTCCCTCATTTGCTCAGCTGCATTGCTGGTTTTCCTGCTGGGCAGCGTTTCGCTATTGGCCCAGAAGGATCCGGGAGTGCGGGGTGGACCGGCCAATGCCGGGACTGCGATTGCCGGGTTATCCACAAGCCAGACAAATTTGTTCACCTTGGGATCGCAGCTTTTTGTGCAGACCGCCTCGGTTACGGGCAGCATTTCCGGAACTCGTCTGGGGCTCGGGCCGAAATACAATGCCGTGATCTGCTCGGTTTGTCACAACCAGCCCGCGGTGGGTGGTACGAGTCCATCCATCAATCCTGAAATTGCCGCGGCCAGCGACCACGGGGCGACAAACACGATTCCATCGTTTGTCGTTTCCAGCGGGCCTGCCTTGATTGCCCGTTTCATCCATCAGCCGGACGGAGTCACCCCGGACGGGTCGGTTCACAGTCTGTTCACCATCAAGGGCCGGACGGACGCGCCCACTTGCAACCTGGCGCAGGACGACTTCGAAGGAAATTACGCGAGCGGCAACATCAGCTTTCGCATTCCTACTCCGATGTTCGGAACTGGACTGATGGAGGAAATTCCTGACGGCACCATCATCGCGAACATGAATTCCAACCTGACGTTGAAACAGGGGTTGGGCATCGCGGGACACCCAAACTATACCGGGCAGGGCAACACCATCTCCCGTTTTGGCTGGAAGGCGCAGGAACCGTCCATGCTGGCGTTTTCGGCCGAAGCCGGCAACACCGAGATGGGGATCACCAGCCCGCTCCTGCCGAACGAGCGGGATGATACGAGTGGATGCGTGCTGAACGGAACACCCGAGGACCATCAGAATTTCTCGGCGACCACAGTGACAGCGGCCTTCAGCCAGACCGAAGACATCTCGATCTTCATGCGGTTCCTCGATGCCCCGAAACCGGGGCCCATGGGGAAATCCGCAATGAACGGCTCGGTGCAGTTCGTCAATATCGGCTGCTCACTTTGCCACACGCCATCGATGCAGACCGGGAAATCATCCGTGATTGCGCTCAGCAACATCACCGCGAATCTCTACTCCGACCTGCTGGTGCATCACATGGGGCCGGGCCTGGCCGACAACATTGTGCAGGGATATGCCGGGGGAGACGAATTCCGTACGGCTCCGTTGTGGGGACTGGGCAAGCGAATCTTCTTCCTGCATGACGGAAGGACGAAGGACTTGCTCCAGGTGATTCAAGACCACTACAGCCTCGGTAATGGACAGTACGGAAATTCGGAGGCGAATGCCGTGGTCAACAACTTCAACGCCCTTTCCGTACAAAATCAACAGGACATCGTGAACTTCCTGCGCTCGCTGTAGCTTCTTAAGAGATGCTGGTAGGTAATGCCTGGGCTGGAAAACAGCCCAGGCATTTGTTTCAGCAGCGCCAGGCGTCAGGCGACTTCCTGAGCTAAGGCGCTTTCTATTTCCTGAACTTCTGCTTCACTCAAACGAAAACTTGCCGCGCCCAGAATGCCGTCCACTTGCGCGGGGCTGCGAACCCCGACGATGGCCGCGGTAACTGCCGGGTTATGCAGCGTCCAGGCAATCGCCACTTCGCCGGGATTGCGGCCGTAACGCTGGCCGATTTCACGCATAAGCTCAACCAATCTCAAATTGCGCGACAGGGCGGGCTCCTGGAAGTCGGGATTGCGACGGCGCCAATCGTCCGGAGAGAAAGAAGCGACGCGCTGGCGAGACATCGCTCCCGTCAGCAGCCCCGAGTGCATGGGGGAATACACAATTACTCCGATATTGTTCCGGCGGGCGAAGGGAAGAATCTCGTCTTCGACTCCGCGAGCCAGGATCGAATAAGGGGGCTGAAGAGAGGTGATAGGCGCGATCCTTTGAGCTCGTTGCATCTGCGCCACACTGAAGTTCGAGACCCCGATATAGCGGACTTTGCCTTCTTCCTTCAGTTTCGCAAGTTCTATCCATCCTTCTTCAATGTCGGAGTCCGGCTCGGGCCAATGGACCTGATACAAGTCGAGAACATCAACCTTGAGCCGGCGCAGGCTGGCCTCACACTCTTGACGAATCGAGTGCGCCTTCAAAGACCCGCTTATCTCGCCCTGCTCGTTCCACACCCGCTCGCATTTTGTGAATACCAGGGGCCGCTGGCTACGTCCTTCAAGGGCCCGCGCAACCACTTGTTCGGAGTGCCCGAGGCCGTAGACTGCCGCGGTGTCGATCCAATTGACGCCCGCGTCGAGTGCCCGATGAATGGCATGGATTGAGTTCTGATCGTCCTGGGGACCCCAACTCCATTGCCATCCTCCGCCACCCATCGCCCACGCCCCAACTCCGATGGGAGTGATTTCGAGATTGCTGGTTCCAAGTCTCCGCTTTTCCATGTCACCTCAAATCGCAGGTCACCTGCTGGAGGGACTGCATATGAACTTCTGAATGAGATCGTGCAAATCGTTTGCCAGGGTGAAAGGGGCCCGCCAACCCTGAATTTGGAGCGACTTGCAGCAAACCCCGGTAGGGGTGATACCGGCAGGGTGCTCCGATACGTCTAAATTTCGACGCTAAAGTCTTTCCACGGACATCTAAAACCGAGGTGAACCTTGTCTTCGGGCCCATTATGAATACGACTTCCACTCCCATCGTTGCTGAAGACCAGAGCGTTCGTTATAAGCGGTTGCTCGAAGTGTCGAAGGCGATTGCCGCCCATCGCAGCCTCGAAGAGTTGTTTCAGGACCTGGGAAAACGGCTGCATGCAGTCCTGAAATTCACTTATTTGAGCCTGCTCCTGCACGACCCGGGCAGAAACGTGATGCGTTTGCACACGTTTGACCTGGACAGGCCGGGCAGTCTGCAACCGGGGATGGAGTTCAGTATGGACGAGTCCCCCTCAGCCTGGGTTTGGCAGACACAGGAGCCCTTGATTGTTGAAGACGTGCTGACCGAAACCCGCTCTCCGCGGGTGATGAAGTTGCTGACTGAGCACCACGTCCGGTCTTTCTGCACTTTGCCGCTAACCACTCCCCGGCGGCGGTTGGGCGCCTTCAATCTGGGTAATGACGAGCCCAATTCCTACCGCCTGGACGATTTGGGGGTGGCCCGGTTCGTAGCTGCCCAAGTGGCCGTGGCGGTCGAAAACGCCCTGAATTATCAGGACGCACAAACAGCCCAGCAGGAACTGATCCGAGAACGTGACCGGCTCAAGCTTCTGCTCGACGTGAACAATGCAGTGGTATCGAACCTGGCATTGTCGGAACTGTTCCGCGCGATCCCGACCAGCGTCCGGGCTGCGATGCAGTGCGATGCGGCGTGCCTGTCTTTGCCGGATCGCGAAAATAGAGCGCTGACAATCTTCGGCCTTGATTTTCCTTCTTCGAAGGGATTCATGAAGGAAGAGATGGTAATTCCCATGTCGGGTTCGAGCCCGGGCAGCGCGTTTCAGCAGAGGCGGCCGGTCACGTTTGGAAGCGCGCCCACGGTGCTGGATCCTTTGGCCCTGGAAATCAATGCGGGAGAAGGTTTTCAGTCCGGATGCTTCCTCCCCTTGGTTCGGCATGAACGGGCGCTCGGAGTTCTGCATCTGCTGGATCGCCGTCGCGACCGATTCAGCGGGCAGGACGTGGAATTCCTGAGCCAAGTCGCGACACAGGTGGCAATCGCGCTGGAGAATGCGCTCGAGTTTCTGGAAATCAGCGAGTCGCGAGAACGGCTGGCAGAGGAACGAACCTACCTGCGAAACGAAATCCGCAGTGACCGCTATTTCGAAGAGATTCTCGGCGAGAGTCCCGGCTTAACCAAGGTCCTGCGTCAGGTGGAAACGGTAGCCCCTACGGATACCAGCGTCTTCGTGTATGGCGAAACCGGAACGGGGAAGGAACTGGTGGCCCGTGCCATTCACAATCTGAGTGGGCGCAAGGACCACCCGTTTGTGAAACTCAATTGTGCGGCGATCCCGCTGGGTCTGCTGGAAAGTGAATTGTTCGGGCATGAGAAAGGAGCTTTTACCGGCGCCATCGCGAAGAAAATCGGGAGATTCGAAATCGCGAACACCGGGACATTGTTTCTCGACGAGATAGGAGACATTCCGCTCGAATTGCAGCCGAAGTTGTTACGAGTGCTGCAGGAAAAAGAGTTTGAACGGCTGGGCGGCACGCGGTCGATCCGCAGCGACGTACGGCTGATTGCGGCTACCAATCGCGACTTGCCGAAGATGGTAGAAGAGCGGGAGTTCCGTGCCGACTTGTACTATCGCCTGAACGTTTTTCCGATCAAGATCCCGCCGCTACGCGAGCGCGCGGAGGACATTCCGCTGCTGGTGCGGTACTTCGTTTCCAAGTACGCCCAAACTCTGAATAAGAAGATCACCTCGATTCCCGCCAAAGTGATGAAGGCCTTGCAGGAATATTCCTGGCCCGGCAACATCCGGGAACTGCAGAACTTCGTTGAGCGCGCCGTCATCTTGTCCACCGGAACGACACTGGATCCTTTGCTCTCGGAGTTGACAGCCGTTGCACAAACCACCCCATCGAGGTCGCAGGGCAAAACCTTGAAAGATGTAGAGCGCGAGCATGTTCTGGAAACGTTGCGCGAGTCGGATTGGGTCTTGGGAGGACCGGGCGGGGCGGCAGCGCGGTTGGGACTTCCCCGAACCACGTTGATTTATCGAATGCGTCGCCTGGGAATTGAACGGCAGGCTGGCTGAGTCGAGTCCGTGTCTATCCGTCGACACTTGGCGCAGCCTGGTTCGATTGAGTTGCGGGGCAAACCTAATAAGTATTTGATAATAAAGGGTTAGATACGTGATCGATGCATCTTCCGAGTGGTGCGCGTCGTGCATTGATAACGCCAGGTTGGAAGCTCGCTCGGCCAGTTTTCTTGAGCGGTTGCTGACTTGGCCAGCTGAGGATGGCTATTCCGGGACGCTTCACGGCAGTTCTGCGGTCACGGATGGGGTGAATTTGTAAGGAATTCTCATGTGGATTGTTGCGCTTGCGTTACGTCGTCCTTATACGTTTGTGGTCCTGGCGCTCCTTTTGGTGATTTTGGGACCCATTGTCATATTCCGTACGCCTACGGACATTTTCCCCAACATCAACATCCCGGTCGTCAGCATTTTGTGGAATTACACCGGTCTCAACCCGCAGGAGATGAGCGATCGCATTGTCTCGCTCACGGAACGTTCTCTGACGACGACGGTGGACGATATCCAGCACAGCGAGTCGCAGTCGCTGAACGGCATCGCGGTAGTGAAAGTATTTTTTCAGCCGAACGCAAACATCGAAAAGGCGATTGCACAGATTACAGCGATTTCGCAGACACAACTGCGGCAGCTGCCCCAGGGAACCACCCCTCCGCTGGTGATTACCTACAGCGCTTCGAGCGTGCCGATTCTACAGCTCGCGCTTTCGGGGCAGAAATTGTCAGAGCAGCAACTATTCGATTACGGAGTCAATTTCATCCGTACCCGGCTGGTCACGATTCCGGGCTGCGCGATTCCCTGGCCTTATGGAGGCAAGCAGCGGCAGGTGCAGGTTGATTTGAACACCCAGGAGCTGCAGTCCAAGGGACTGTCGCCGATGGACGTGGTAAATGCCATCAGCGCGCAAAACCTGATTCTCCCCGCAGGCACTTCGAAGATCGGCGAGTTCGAATACAACGTGGATCTGAACGGCAGCCCGCAAACTGTGCAGGAGCTGAATGACCTGCCAATCCGGACTTCGGGCACCAATACGATTTACATCCGCGACGTGGCGTATGTCCGAGACGGGTTTCCGCCGCAGACGAACATCGTGCACGTGGACGGACGTCGCGCCTCGTTACTTACTGTGCTCAAGAATGGAAACGCGTCTACGCTCGACATTATTACGGGAATCAAGAGCCTGCTGCCGCAGATCAAGAACACGGTTCCACCCGAGCTGGACATCAAGCTGCTGGCGGACCAGTCGGTGTTCGTTCGGGCGTCCATTAATGGAGTGCTGAAGGAAGCGATCATCGCGGCCTGCCTTACCGGGCTGATGATCCTGATTTTCCTGGGAAACTGGCGCAGCACGGTCATCATCGCGGTATCGATCCCGCTGTCGATCCTGACCTCGATCATCGTGATGAGCGCGTTAGGCGAGACCATCAACATCATGACCCTGGGCGGCCTGGCGTTGGCGGTCGGAATTCTGGTGGACGATGCCACGGTCGAGATCGAGAACATCAATCGAAACCTCGCGCAGGGAAAGGAAGTGCAGCAGGCAATTCTGGATGGCGCGCAGCAGATTGCGGTGCCGGCATTCGTTTCGACACTGGCGATTTGCATTGTGTTTGTTCCGATGTTCTTCCTGACCGGCGTGGCACGATACCTGTTCGTGCCCCTGGCGGAGGCGGTTGTCTTCGCAATGCTCGCTTCGTACCTGCTTTCGCGGACTCTGGTTCCAACCATGGCCAAGTATCTGTTACGGGGACACGAAGCGGAGACGGGGCAGCTTGCTAGAGGGAGCCGCAATCCGCTGGTCAGAATGCAGGTTCGGTTCGAGGAAGGATTCGAGCACTTCCGTCAGCGTTATCATGCGCTGCTCGAAAGCTGCCTGAACCACCGGCGCACATTTTTAACGATCTTTTTTGTAGCCTGCCTCGGGTCGTTGGCCTTGATTATTCCCTGGCTAGGACAGGATTTCTTTCCCAAAGTTGATAGCGGCCAGATAAAGCTGCACTTGCGGGCGCGGGCAGGCACACGGATCGAGGAAACGGCGCGGCTTAGCGAACTGGTGGAGCATTCCATTCGCGAGGAGATCCCGCCGGACGAGATCTCAAGCATCATTGACAACATTGGATTGCCTTACAGCAGCATCAATCTTTCCTACAGCACCTCGGCGCCGGTAGGATCTTCGGATGCAGACATCCTCATCAGCTTGTCGGAAAAGCATCATCCAACGGCGCAGTACGAACATGATCTGCGAATGCGGCTCACGCGAGAATTTCCCGGCGTCAGTTTCGCGTTTTTGCCTGCCGACATTGTGAGCCAGATTCTGAATTTTGGGCTGCCGGCGCCGGTTGACATCCAGGTGGTCGGGTACAACATCGAGCAGAATCGGCAGTTCACCGACAAACTGCTGCAGCGCATGAGAACGATTCCCGGCCTGGTGGACCTGCGCGTCCAGCAGCCTTTTGACCAGCCCTACCTGCACATTAATGTTGATCGCACCAAGGCGCAGCAAGTTGGGTTTACGCAGCGAGAAGTTGCCACGAATTTGCTGATCTCTCTCAGTGGCAGCTTTCAAACTTCGCCGACTTACTGGTTGAATCCCAAGAATGGCGTGAGCTACTCGATCGCAACGCAGACTCCGCAATACCGGCTCAACACGATGCAGGACCTGGAAAATGTTCCGCTCAGCAGCCCGAACGCTCCCAGGTCGGAAATCCTGGGCGATGTAGCGACAATCAATCGCGGCGCCGGCATGGCGGTGGTTTCACATTACGACATTCAGCCCGTGCTCGACATCTACGGCTCGGTTCAGGATCGAGACTTGGGCGGGGTTGCAAAGGAAATTGACCGACTGGTGGACAGCATGAGAGGCGAGTTGCCTCGTGGTTCGCAGGTGGTCATTCGAGGACAGATTCTGACCATGCGCTCCTCTTACGAGGGATTGCTGGGAGGATTGGCGTTTTCGATCCTGCTGGTGTACCTGCTGATCGTCGTGAATTTCCAGTCCTGGCTCGATCCCTTCATCATCATCTCGGCGCTCCCGGCAGCGCTGGCAGGTATCGTGTGGTTCCTGTTTGTCACGCACACCACGATCAGTGTTCCCGCTTTGACCGGATCTATCATGTGCATGGGGGTGGCAACGGCCAACAGCATTCTGGTCGTGAGCTTCGCCAAGGAACAAATGGAAGAGGGGAAGGATGCGGTTGCAGCGGCTCTGCAAGCGGGATTCACGCGTTTTCGCCCGGTGCTGATGACGGCCCTGGCAATGATCATTGGCATGGTGCCTATGGCATTGGGACTGGGAGAAGGAGCCGAGCAGAATGCGCCTCTCGGCCGCGCCGTGATCGGGGGACTGCTGCTGGCGACGATCGCCACCTTGTTCTTCGTGCCAGTATTCTTCAGCGTGTTACACGGGATTCGTGAGAAGCGGGGGAAAGTTGAATCGGCTTAAAGATAATCATCATCTCAGTTTTCATTGGGCTTTGGAGCCATCATGCGCGTAGAAGAAGAAAGCGTCGCCCGTCCATTAAGGGCGGATGATCTGGGACGAATGAGTCCGACTCCGCCAGATCGGCCGAAGCGTCATTGGCTGATCGCAGTCATTGTGGTTGTCGTGGCGGCGATCGTCTTTATTTCGGGAGTACTGCCACGAGTCAAGGCGCGCGAGACCTTGAAACGCGAAACCCAGGACCTCGCGGTCGCCAACGTGGTCGTAGTACAGCCGAAAAAAGCAGCGCCATCCCAGGAACTGGTGTTGCCGGCCAATGTGCAACCTTATATCAGTGCGCCGATTTACGCGCGCACGAACGGGTATCTTAAACGTTGGTATGTCGATATCGGCGCGCGGGTGCGGCAAGGGCAGTTGCTGGCGGAGATTGAAACTCCGGAGGTGGACCAGCAGTTACAGCAGGCGCGCGCCAACCTGGCTACCGCTGAGGCGAACCTCAAGTTATCCGAGATTACCGCAACCCGCTACCAGGATCTGCTGAAGACCGATTCGGTTGCCAAGCAGGACACGGACAACGCAATCGGTCAGTACAACGCCAATAAAGCCATCGTACAGGCACAACAGGCAAATGTGCGCCAACTGCAGCAGTTGCAGTCATTCGAGAAGATCTATGCGCCATTTAGCGGGGTCATCACCGCACGCAACACGGATATCGGCGCCCTGATCAGTTCCGGAACCAGCGCGCAGGCAGGGCTGTTCCAGATCGCGCAGCCGGAGAAACTTCGCGTGTACGTGAATGTGCCCCAAGCGTACTCACAAGGCGCCAAGCCTGGCTTGATGGGAGAGTTGACGTTCCCCGAATTTCCGGGAAAGCGCTTCCAGGGCAAACTGGTGCGCACGGCGGAATCGATCGACCCCGCATCCAGAACGCTGTTAGTGGAGTTTTCGGTCGACAATCCCACGGGAACATTGCTGAGCGGAGCGTATGCCGAACTGCACCTGAAAATCCCGGGCATAGCTTCCTCTTACATAGTTCCCGTAAATACTCTGTTGTTCCGGGCGGAGGGCCTTCGGGTAGCCGCGGTCACGCAAGGCCAAAATAACGCCAAGCAAGCGGAGCTATTGCCGGTCACGATCGGGCACGATTATGGCTCGGAAGTCGAAATAGTTTCTGGGCTGACGGGGAACGAACAAATCGTCGTGAATCCTCCCGATTCGATCGTGTCGGGGCAACAAGTCAGAGTGGTGACTCCGAATTCGAAGACCGGGGGAGCGCAGTGATTCGTTGCTGGCGCATGGCTGCCGCCGGTTTACTGTTCGGAATGGGGGCGCTGTTGAGTGGTTGCGCGCTAGGACCGAGATATTCCAAGCCTCCGGCCACGGTTCCGCAAAGCTATAAAGAGGCGCCTGAGAACTGGAAATCGGCCCAGCCGAGCGACCAGATTGCGCGAGGAAAATGGTGGGAGATTTTCCAGGACCCCCAACTCAACGCGTTGGAAGAGAAAGTCAGCGTTTCCAACCAGAGCCTGAAGGCGTCTCTTGCGCAATTTGAACAGGCACGGTCGCTGATTCGGCTGCATCGCGCTGACTATTATCCAACCGTGACTGCCGGCACGTCGGATATGTACAGCCGCGTGTCTCAGAACCGCGCCGTGGCGAGTGCGTTCTCCAAAACCAACTACAACGATCTGAGCTTGTCGATGGGGGCTTCGTGGGAGCCGGACTTCTTTGGCCGTGTTCGGCGCACGGTTGAATCCGCGCAAGCGAATGCCCAGGCCAGCGCCGGAGATTTGGAAAACCTGAGCCTGGCGCTTCATGCAGACCTGGCCGTGGATTACTTTCAGCTGCGAACCTTCGATGCCGAGGAGCAATTGCTAAAAGACAGTGTGGTTGCGTTCGAGCGAGCGCTGGAACTGACTCAAAACCGCTACCAGGGGGGAGTGGCATCCGGAGTGGACGTCGCGCAGGCCAAAACGGAGTTGGAAACCACGCGGGCGCAGGCGATTGATGTGCAAGTGGCGCGTGCGCAATTTGAGCATGCGATCGCGGTACTGGTGGGCGAGCCGGCGTCGAGTTTTTCGCTGCCGCACGCTCCCTGGAGCGTACCGCCACCTGTAATCCCGCCGGGGCTGCCTTCGGATTTGCTGGAGCGGCGTCCTGACATTGCGGCGGCCGAACGGCGAATGGTGGCTGCCAACGCGCAGATTGGAATCGCGCGCGCTAACTATTTTCCCTCCATCGTGCTTTCCGGTTCCGGCGGATTTGAGAGCAGCACAATTACGAACTGGCTTGCGGGACCCTCCGGCTTTGCCAGCGCAGGAGTTTCGGCCCTGGTCACCGCGTTTGACGTCGGACGCCGGCGCGCGATTTCCGAGCAGGCAACGGCGGCCTATAACCAGAGTGTGGCGAATTACCGGCAAACAATTCTGGTGTCCTTCAAAGAGGTTGAAGACAATCTTTCAGCGCTGAGGATTCTTGAGTCTGAGGCGCAGACACAAGACGCAGCTGTGGCTGCAGCCGAGCATTCGCTTGATTTATCCAACAATCGCTACAAAGGCGGGGTCGTTACTTATCTGGAAGTGATTACCGCGCAGAACACGGCGCTGACCAACGAGCGCGCGGCGATTGACATTTTGCGGCGAAGGTTGACCGCGAGCGTGCAATTGATTCAAGCGCTGGGAGGCGGCTGGAATATTTCGAACCTGCCTTCAGTCAAGTTAAATGGTCCGCCGCCCTCGAATCAGCCGGCCAGCGGACGGTAACTACTCGTAGCGCAATCCCTGAATCGGATCTAACTGAGACGCACGGCGGGCGGGATAGTAGCCGAAGAGGACCCCGATTCCAATGGCGAACAGCGCCCCCAGGATAAATACCGGGGCCGTCAACCGCGTTGGAAATTCAAACAAACTCTCCACCGCATAAGATGAGCTAAAACCAAGCGCCAGTCCGGCCACACCGCCGATCAGGCTGAGCGCCATGGCTTCGGTCAGGAACTGAAACTGCACATCCGCTTCGGTTGCGCCAACAGCCAGCCGCAGCCCGATCTCGCGGGTCCTTTGCGTCACTGACACCAGCATTATGTTCATGATCCCGATGCCGCCGACCAGTAAGGAGAGTGAGGCCACGCTTGCGAGAAGGATGGTCATGACACGGCTGGTCTCCAACTGCGCCTGGATGACGTCCTCCGGCCTGCGAACGTTGAAGTCGTCTTCTTCAGTCACGTTTAAGTGGTGCCGTTCGCGGAGGAGCGCGACGATCTGCCGGGTGGCTTCCTGCATCGCGTCGCGCGACACTGCCGAGCAGAAAATATCGTCGAGCCAGAAATTGCCTGTGATCCGCTTCTGAGCCGTAGTAAAAGGCATTACCACAAAGTCGTCCTGATCCTGACCGGTTGCAGAAAAACCTTTCGCCTCCAGTACGCCCACCACCTTGCAAGGCAGCTTCTGCACACGGACTGTCTTGCCGACGGGATCCTCATCGGCAAACAGGTTCTCCACCACCGTTTGTGCCAGCACGCAGACCGGAGCATCGGTTTCAACGTCTTCCTGGGTGAAAAAAGTTCCGCTGCGGAGCCGCCAACGGCGAATGTCCAGATACTCGGGAGTGACGCCGCGATACTGTGTAGACCAATTCTCACCCCCGTAGACAACCTGGACTCGGCCATCCACGTTGGGCGTCATCTGCTTGATCAACGGGACTTGTTCCATGATAGCGCGGGCGTCTTGCAAGATCAGAGAGCGGGTCCCTCGAGACCCGGCCCGCATGCCGTTACGCAGCCTGCTCCCCGCCTCAATCCAGATGAAGTTATCGCCCAGACTCTGGAGCTGATCTTCAATCTTACTGGTGCCGGCGTTGCCAATTGCGATGACACAGATGAATGCGGCAATGCCGACGGAGATGCCAAGGATCGTGAGCGCGCTGCGAATCGAGTTCCGCCGCAGAGTGACAAGCGACTGCCAAAGTAGCCGTCGAAGCTTCATAGCATGGGGAAGAATTATTGTTATCGAACACAGGGCTGCGCGCAAGGACGCTGTATTTGACCGCAATGAACGGATAGTCTGATGCGGACCTTGTTGATTATGCTGGCAGGATGATGCCTCAAACAATTTCAAGGCGGCTGCAAGCGTTGGATTGGGATGGGGTCCAGCAGAGTCTGTCAAGCGATGGATATGCCGTTACTCCGAAGCTGCTGGGAGCAGCGGAATGCTCGGAACTGATGTCGCTCTATGAACATGAGGAGCACTTTCGCAGCCGGATTGTGATGGCCCGCTTTGGTTTCGGAAGCGGTGAGTACAAGTACTTCAACTATCCACTGCCGCAGTTGATCTCGCAGATCCGAGAAGAGGCCTATCCCAAGCTTGCCAACATTGCCAACCTCTGGGCGGAGCAGGTGGGCGGCCCGTCGTTCCCAAAATCCTTGGCCGAGTTCCTGAACACTTGTCATAAAGCCGGGCAACGGAGGGCCACTCCGCTGTTGTTGCGATATGGGCCCGGAGATTTCAACTGCCTGCACCAGGATCTCTACGGTGAGATCGCGTTCCCCTTTCAGATGACTGTGTTTCTGAGCAAACCGGGCGAAGACTACTCCGGAGGGGAATTCGTGCTGGTGGAGCAGCGTCCGCGGATGCAGTCGCGGGCCTGCGTATTAGTTCCCGAGCAGGGGCAGGCTGTCATCTTTCATACCCGGTACCGCCCGGTGCGCGGGAGCCGCGGTTTCTACCGAGCCAATCTCAAGCATGGAGTCAGCCCGGTGCGAAGCGGGCTGCGCTTCACCCTGGGCATCATTTTCCATGATGCAAAGTAGAAGTCTGCTCTGTGTCACGAACGCACAGCAGTTTTTCGCGAGGTCGAGGGTAGGCAGGAAAACGTTTACGACTCTTCGCGAAAACTAGCCCTTTTCCGACTTGCTGCGCCGTATCTTCTCAAAGTAAACCTGCTCGACCGGGCGATCATACTCACGCATGATATGGCGCATGCTGCGCCCGCTGACCAAGTGGCAAATTTCTTCCGCTAGGTTCTTGACGTGATCCCCTGCGCGCTCCAGGGCCTGGCTTATGAATACCAGATGGAAACTTTCCTGGCGAGGTTCGTTTTCGCGGTTTTCGATGTGGCGCACAAAAATAAGATTGCGCAGCCGGTCCACTTCTCCGTCCGTTTTCAAAGCGTCGATCGCGCGCCGGATATCGCGATCATTAAATGCCTTTGAGACTTCTGCGAGCATCGAGGTTACCAGCGAGGCCATCCGCGAGAGATCCTCGGCATCCGATGGCCGAAGCCGCGCGCCTACAGTTTCCATACGATTGGCTACGTTCAGCAGCAGGTCTCCAATGCGCTCCAGTTCGATAATGAATTTAAGGCAGGCGAGCCATTCCTTCGTCTTTGACTCGGATACCTTGTGAATTCCAGCAGTCACCTCCTCGTTGATAAGGCGATCGAGGGTATCAAGTTCTTCCTCAAATTTCCGAACTTCTTCCCAGCAGTCAAATGCCGGGTTGGAAAGGCCATCCGCAACTACCTGGGCGGCCCGGCTCGCCACGTCGCACCCCCGCGAGGTCAGCTCCACCAGGTGAGTGGAAGCTTTGTCAGAGAAACTGATTGCATTGGGGCTGCTCATCCTGCACCTCTGCTGGGATAGGTGGCGCTCCGATCCGGAAGACGCCTCCAACTGCGATGATAGGAGGACTGGCGGAGTCATACAAGCGGTCTCAGGAAATTGCCGTGTCTGATAGCGGTTGATCCGACGTGATCTCCTAATCACCGTTGGCTGGGATGCTCGCCCTCGAATCCCGGTTTGCCGGAACCACTGATGGCGCGAAGCTTTGAGGCTGCTCATCCGACACTGTTCCGCGTGACTCCCGTCACAGTAGGGTTGTCGCCTGCCCCGTAAACTGACTTGTCAGTCTGAAATTCTCTCGGCCCCATGCCACCCCGTCGTATTGGAGCCTGGAGACGAGAGGAGAACGGGTATGATCGCGGCTGGTGCGGCAATCGACTTTGCCAAGCCTGTACCTCCGAATCAAGACAAGCGCTGGCGCTTGGTAGAAGCCACCATTCGCCGCCTGGGCCAGCAGTCCCGAGGCCTGATCGAAACCTTGCACACCGTGCAAGAGGCATTCGGATACCTGGACGAGGATGCCCTGAAATACGTTGCTGCCTCACTGCGGGTTCCCCTTAGCCGCGCGTACGGAGTCGCTACCTTCTACCATTTTTTTACGCTGAAACCTGCGGGAGAGCACACATGCGTGGTGTGCATGGGAACCGCTTGCTACATCAAGGGAGCTCCGCAGCTACTGGAGACGTTGGAGCGGGAATTGGGCGTCACGCCGGGGCAAACAACGCAGGACGGGAAGGTTTCAGTATTGACTGCACGCTGTCTTGGATCGTGCGGACTCGCGCCAGCCGTCGTTTACGACCACGAAGTCTCGGGCAAAGTGACCGCTGCAGGGATGCGTGAGCAGTTGGGGAAATGGAAATCGCAATGACACCGGAAGAACTGATCGGGATCGCCGAATCCGAACACGAATCGCAAAGCCAATTCACGCAGGGAGTGAACGTGTGCGTGGCGGCAGGTTGTCTCTCATGCCAGGGCCAGGCGGTCAAGGACGCGTTCGACCAGGACATAAAGCGACGGGGATGGGAAGAGCAGTGCCAAACCAAGGGAGTGGGTTGCATGGGGCTGTGCGCTGAGGGTCCACTGGTATCCACTCACGATGGCCGAATGTACAAGCACGTAACCGCAGCGGATGCGCCGGAGATTCTCGACAGCCTGGGTGGCGCAGCGGTGAGCAGGTTGACGTGTGCGACAGACATCCCATTCTTCTCCAGACAGAAGAAAATTGTCCTTGAGAATTCCGGTGTGATCGATGCGGAAAGAATTGAAGACTATATCGCCGCCTTAGGATATGGATCTCTGATCAAAGTGCTGACCGAGATGTCGGCCCAGGAAGTGATCCAGGAAGTGACCAAAAGCGGGCTGCGAGGACGGGGCGGCGCCGGCTATCCGACCGGATTGAAATGGAGCACGGTATCGAAGGCAACCGCGAAGCAGAAGTTTGTGATCTGCAATGCGGATGAAGGAGACCCCGGAGCGTTCATGGATCGGAGCGTGCTGGAGAGCGATCCCCACCGCGTGATCGAAGGCATGCTCATCGCAGCGTACGCGATCGGAGCTTCGGACGGTTATATCTATGTCCGGGCAGAGTACCCGTTGGCGATCAAGCGTCTTAGGACCGCCATCCGACAGGCGGAACGGCTGGGTTTGCTGGGAAATAGCATTTGTGGAACCCGGTTCAGCTTCCGGATCGAGCTTCGCCTGGGGGCGGGGGCCTTCGTGTGCGGCGAGGAGACCGCCCTGATCGCTTCGGTGGAGGGTAAGCGCGGTACGCCGCGACCGCGTCCACCTTACCCCGCCCAGCAGGGATTATTCGGCGAACCCACCTTAATCAACAACGTGGAGACCTATGCCAATGTGCCGGTAATCATCCGCAATGGCGGCGATTGGTATGCGCAGATCGGAACGGAGAAGAGTAAGGGCACGAAGGTCTTTGCTCTGGCAGGACGAATCCGCAACACGGGACTCGTCGAGGTCCCCATGGGGATTACGCTACGGGAAATTGTATTTGAGATCGGGGGAGGCATTCCCGATAGCCGAAATTTCAAAGCGGTACAAACCGGCGGACCCTCCGGAGGATGCTTGCCTTCGGAGTATCTGGACATGCCGGTGGACTACGAGTCGCTGGCCCGCGCGGGCTCCATCATGGGATCGGGCGGAATGATCGTGATGGACGAAACCTCATGCATGGTGGACGTGGCGCGGTACTTCATGGATTTCTGCATGACCGAGTCTTGCGGAAAGTGTGTTCCATGCCGTGTAGGGACCTATCAAATGCATCGCCTGCTGCACGCGATTACGCAACTGACGGCCACCCAGGCGGATTTGGACTTGCTCACGGAACTTTGCGACCTGCTCAAGAACACCAGCCTGTGCGGGCTGGGGCAATCGGCCCCGAACCCGGTGATCAGCACCATGCGTTCGTTTGCCAATGAGTACAAAGCTCACGTGCAAGACCGCGCATGTCCGGCCGGAGTATGTGGCAACCATGCCAGGGTGCAGCCATGAGTCCAATTTCGAATATCAAGACGCTGCAGATCAACGGCAAAGATGTGAGCGCGCGCCCGGATGAGACCATCCTGGAAGTGGCGCGGCAGAACAATATCTTTATTCCGCGGCTTTGTGAATTGAAGGGGCTTTCGACGATTGGCGCGTGCCGCTTGTGCCTTGTCGAGGTCAAGAACAGCAACCGCTTGCTTCCCGCCTGTGTGACCCAGGTCGAGGAAGGCATGGTAGTCACAACCGACTCGGAACGCTTGCGCGCCTATCGCAAGTCGATTCTGGAATTGCTCTTCGTGGAGCGAAACCACATCTGTTCAGTTTGCGTGTCGAACGGACACTGCGAACTGCAGAGCCTGGCGCAGAAGCTGGAAATCACTCACGTTCACTTTCCTTACCGCTATCCCGTGGTTCACGTGGATGCGACGCACGATCGTTTTGTGGTGGATCACAATCGCTGCATCCTTTGCGCCCGGTGCGTACGTGTTTGCGGCGAGATCGAAGGAGCGCACACCTGGGACGTGATGGGCAGAGGAATCGAAGCCCTGGTGATCACCGACTTGAACCAGGCATGGGGTCAATCCGAAAGTTGCACCAGTTGCGGCAAGTGCGTTCACGTCTGTCCCACAGGCGCGCTGTTCGAAAAAGGCCGCTCGGTCGCCGAGATGCTGAAACGCCGACAGTTCCTGCCCTATCTCACGCTGATGAGAGAGGAGGACTGAGATGAGCAAGAAGACCCTGGCTACGGTGTGGTTGGATGGATGCTCTGGATGCCACATGTCATTGCTTGATCTGGATGAACGGCTGCTGGCCGTAAGTGAGCTCGCAGACCTGGTGTACAGTCCGCTGGTAGACAACAAGATTTTCCCGCAGGACGTTGACGTAACCCTGGTCGAAGGCGCTGTCAGCAGCGAGGATGATCTACACAAGATCAAAATGGTGCGAGAACGGACGAAAACTCTAGTGTCGCTCGGCGATTGTGCGGTGACTGCGAATGTTCCAGCGATGCGGAACCCCTTTCCCACGCAGGCTGTGTATGACCGTGCGTACCGGGAGAACGTCACCTTCGATCCCGGCATTCCGGACCAGGTAGTGCCCAGGCTTTTGCCGTACGTAAGGCCGGTCCACGAAATCATCCCGGTAGACGTCTTCGTGCCCGGATGTCCGCCCTCGGCAGATGCAATCTATTACGTGGTAACGGAGCTGTTGGAAGGACGCGTCCCGAACCTGAGCGAAAAGACGCGTTTCGGAGCCTAGGGCTATGACGGAAAAGCAGCGAAACACCATTGTGATTGATCCGGTGACCCGCATTGAGGGTCATTCCAAAATCACGCTCCACTTGAATGCGCAGGGCAGGGTGGAGGACGCGCGCTTCCATGTCACCCAGTTTCGCGGCTTTGAAAAATTCTGCGAAGGCCGGCCGTTTTATGAAATGCCATCTCTGATGGCGCGGATATGTGGGATCTGCCCGGTGAGCCATCTGATTGCATCCGCGAAGGCCTGTGACGCGCTGCTTGCGGTGCGGATTCCTCCTACCGCGGACAAGCTGCGGCGGATTTTTGGTCTTGCCCAGGTCATTCAATCGCACGCACTCAGCTTCTTTTACCTTTCTTCACCAGACCTGCTGCTGGGGATGGACGCGGACCCCGCAAAAGCCAACCTGTTCGGCGTGATTGAGAAGAACCGTGAACTCGCCCTGGACGGAGTCCATCTGCGGCAATTTGGGCAGCAGATCATCGAGCGGCTCGGAGGCAAGCGAATCCATCCCGCCTGGATCGTTCCCGGCGGAGTCAGCGAGCCTCTCACCGAAGAGAACCGGGACGCGATTTTAGAGGCACTTCCCCAGGCGCAGCAGATCTCGGAACGTACGATTGACTGGTTTAAGGCGAACTTGGAGCCATTCCGCGAAGAAATCACCACCTTCGGCAATTTCCCCACCCTGTTCATGGGAATCGTAAAGCCGGGGGGCGGGCTCACTTTTTACGACGGGAACGTGCGGATCACGGATGCTTCCGGCGATGTCCTGGTGGACAACCTTGATCCCGCAAATTACAACGACTATATCGGCGAAAAAGTAGAACCATGGAGCTTCCTGAAGTCCACTTATTACAAGCCGAAGGGCTTTCCCGATGGGATTTACCGGGTTGGGCCGCTGGCAAGAATGAACGTGGCCGATCGCTGTGGAACGCCGCGCGCCGATCAGGAACTGGCGGAGTTCCACGAACTCCAACGTACCGCGGTGTTGAGCTCTTTTCACTATCATCATGCCCGCCTGATCGAGATCCTCTACTGTGTTGAACGTATGCGGAGTTTGCTGGAGGATCCCGACATTCTCTCCAAGCATGTCCGCGCCTTTGCCAAACCGAATGCTCTGGAAGGCGTGGGAGCATGCGAAGCACCCCGTGGCACACTCTTCCATCACTACAAGATTGATGAACAGGGATTGATCCGCTGGGCCAACCTGGTGATTGCGACGGGGCACAACAGTGTTGCCATGAACCGCAGCATTTTGCAGGTAGGCAAGCACTTTGTGCGCGGCGAACGCTTGACGCCTGGTATGTTGAACCGGGTCGAAGCGGTGATTCGCGCTTATGATCCCTGCCTAAGTTGCTCGACCCACGCGGTGGGGCAAATGCCTCTGCACATACAACTGTTGAGCTGGGATGGGAAGGTGCTGGATGAAGTCTCACGCTGACCCATATGAGGATTGCCCAACCAGTGTTGTGGCAGGGCAGGGCCCGAGGCTGAAAACCCTGGTGCTCGGATATGGGAATCCGCTGCGCTCCGATGACGGCCTGGGGTGGCATGCTGCAGAACAGTTGGCTGCAACTCTTCCAGACCTGGATGCTGAGATTCGTACCACGGCCCAGTTGACTCCTGAACTCGCCCTGCCGATTAGCGAAGCCGGCTTGGTAATTTTTATTGATGCGACACGGGAGGGAGAACCGGGAGAGCTGACTTGTAATCCTCTGACCCCACAACTGGTGCCCGTGCGTTCCTCGCACCATTTATCGCCGGAGGCGGTGCTTGCACTTTCCAAGTACATGTACGGGGTCAGCCCGCCTGCATTTCTGGTTTCGCTTTGCGGAGCGTGCTTTGGCCTCGGTGAGGAACTGTCCCCGGCGGTTGCGGGGCAGTTACCGCGCCTGGTGAGCCTGGTGGCACAGTTGGCCGAATCGGGGAGCGCATCGGCCGCGTCGCTGTCGTAATCCACCGCACGGGCATGTCCGGATGGACGGGTCACAGCCGGGACACGGGACTGTCCTTATGGCTTCTCCAGGATGGCGCAAGGTAACTTGTGAGCCGGAGTAGGTACGGCTAGTCTGACCTGGATGCCGCCACTGTCTCTCTTGTTCTCCTCCAACGAGGAGACATCGCGCGTTCTGATCCAGGCTTTGCGAGAGCTTGAGTTTCAGGTTGAACACTGCCCGGAAATATTCGCCGCAGTCCAGCGTCTGACTGGCAGCAAACTCGACGTCATCGTGGCGGACTGGGATGACGGTCTGGAAGCCAGTTTCCTCCTGAAGACCTCCCGCGAATTGAAGAGCAACAGCAACGCGTTCACAGCGGCCATCGTGAGTACGAATGAAGCCGAAATGGCTGCCCGAAAGATGGGCGCCGATTGCATCCTGAAAAAGTCATTCAGCACCGAACAGATGAAATACGCGCTGCTGAGTTGCGATGCGTTCCTGGCGCGAATGCGGGAATGGCTTCCTCGAATTCTGGCAGATGAACAGAAGCGCTTGCGGAATGCCTCCCCCGCTTCCTCTCCCTCGTCTCCCGAAGAAGCCCGGCCGCAGAATCCTTTGCCAGACACTTCTCACCGCCCCGCGAATCACTTGGCGGGGGGACCGGCTTCGGTACTTTGGCGCTATTCTCAAAGGGCGAAGAGGTCGAGTCGCGCGCGTGCGAACCGGTTCTTGATTGCAGCGATCATTACCAGCCTAATTGCTGGGACGCACGCATTCGACGGTTCAAGAGGTCTGAAACGTCTCACCGGAACCAGCGCCGCCGCACTGCAGCGCCTGGCGAGGAACCTTGGTAATTGGGGTACGAAGTCAGAAACGGCGCAGGCCACTGTATCAGTAGTTGAGGAGAGCCCCAACGATGGCACAAGCAGTATTGCTGAGAAAGGGATTCGCATTCGCGTGACCCCTGTCCGTCATACTGTCGGCGAGATCGCCGAGCGTCAGAAGGTGAGAGATTCTGATGACAGTTTTTTAAGCGCGGCAGAACTCAAGAGTGTGGAACAGTTACCCTCCATACCGCGCCCGACAATTCCCGAAAGCCTGAGGACTACCGAGCCTTCACTTCGTCCTTCGTCTGCTGCCGTTAGCGCAGCTCTGCTGGATGCGCTGGAACCAGTCACCATTACCGAGGAGCTATCTGAGAATCTTCTACTCGAGAAAGTTCAGCCTAAATATCCAGAGCAGGCTGTCAGGTCCGGACTGCAAGGATCGGTTGTGCTGCAGGCCTTGATCGGGACCGACGGCCGCATTCAAAATCTGAAGCTGGTGCAGGGATCGTTCTTGCTGGGGCAATCGGCTTACCAAGCCGTGAAGCAGTGGCGTTACCGGCCCTATTCTATGAATGGGCGCGCGGTCCAAGCGCAGACTTTTGTGACCGTCGACTTCAGCCTGCCGACTCGAAGTTCGGCCAACCTGCCATCGTCCCGATAGCAGTCACAACCTTCCGAGAACCTTTCTCTTCAACGAGTTCACAACTTTTTACATCCTTTTACCCGGGATTGACACTGGATGTTGCCCGTTTGACTATGTTGTCATTGGATTCAGGAGAGAAGCTAGCGCAGGACATATGATGAAGCGGCGGCCAAACGAAAAAATGCGCCTGGTTCTGACGCTGGAACTGGCGGTGGTCCTGCCAGCGGCTGCCTTAGTCATTCTGAGCGCCTTGCACCTGAAATCGATCCAGGGTGATCGCGCTGTGGAAGCGACGATCCAGCGCGACTTCAACCAGGTCCTCGCCATTTCAGAGAAGCAGTTTAATCAAAGGGCTTACGAACTGCTTGACGACGCGCGGGCACAATTCCCCGGATCCGACTTAGTCTGTGAGGGGACCCTGGACAAGGTGCTCGGAGCACATCCTTACCTCGCTCACGTTTTTGTGTTTAGTCCCGGAAGGGGCCTGATCTTCCGCTCGCAGCCTTCCCGGGAAGAGGATTCGAACTTTCGCAGCGAAGCGGATTACTTGTCCCGGATGTACTCGGGTTGGCTTCCGATGGATTACGAAGACTTCTCGAAGAAGCTTGCCGCAATGAGCGCAAAGGGAAACCCGTACACGTTCGAGCCCAATGCGCCGTCGCGGGGTGACAAAAGGCTGTACCAGTCGATGGCGCTGTTCGCCATGCCGCCGGACCGGGAAGGGCACCGTCCCATCGGCGGAATGGTCTTCGATGCGGAGTATCTGCGGGACCGCATGTTTCCCGAGATGCTTGAGTCTGTGATGACCCACAACCTCGGCGAAGGACATAACGAGAAGAACGCTGCGGTGATGATGATCCACACCAAGAGCGATTCCAGTCCGATGGTAGCTTCGGCGGGTTGGGATGGTGGCGCGCCGGAAGTGGAGCACACCATGGAGGGCGCCTTCCCGAATCTGATGCTTGCGATCAAGCTGCGCGGGACGACGGTGCAGGCGCTCGGAGATCACTTCGTGCGCACAAGTTTCCTGATACTGGGTGCGCTCTCGCTCCTGCTGGCAGGCGGCATCATTCTCACTTACCGCAACGTCACCAAGGAAATGGCTCTGGCGCGCCTGAAGTCCGATTTCGTCTCCAATGTCTCGCATGAGTTGAGAACGCCGCTGTCGTTGATTCGACTCTACGCGGAGACTCTGGAAATGGGCCGCTTGACGACTCCGCAGAAGTACCAGGAGTACTACCAGATTATTCGAAAAGAAAGCGAGCGGCTTACGGCCCTGATCAACAACATCCTGGATTTCTCGCGCATCGAGGCAGGACGCAAAGAATACGACTTTCGGGAAACGGACATGCGCGAACTGGTACGCAACACTCTGGATTCGTACCGCTACCAGATTGAGCAGAGCGGATTCACATTCGAAGAAAAGATTGCGGATGTTCCTCCGCTGCGCGTGGATCGCGAAGCCATGGCGCGATCGCTGTTGAACCTGGTGAACAACGCGCTGAAATACTCGCAGGACCAGAAGTTCATTGGCGTCAGCCTTTACCGGAAGAACGGGTCGGTCAACCTGGAAGTTGTGGATCACGGAATTGGCATTCCCGAGCCGGAGCAGCAAAAAATATTTGAGAAGTTTTACAGGGTAGGGGACCCGCTCGTACACAACACGAAGGGCAGCGGCCTGGGACTTTCCCTGGTGCGCCATATTGTGCAAGCGCATGGCGGGCACGTGCTGGTCGACAGCGTGCCTGGACGCGGCAGTAAGTTCACGATTTCACTTCCAGTCAACGGGGCACAACAGAACTCCAACTCAGCGAGTGCTTAAAGGCAAAGTTCATGCCCAAGATTTTGATAGTCGAAGACGAACCGAACATGGTCTCAGGCCTTCGCGATAATTTCGAATTCGAGGGGTACGAGGTGATCACGGCAGGGGACGGGGTTGCCGGCCTGCAAAGGGCGTTGAGCGATTCGCCCGACTTGGTGGTCCTGGATGTGATGATGCCTCGCATGAGCGGCCTTGATGTCTGCAAACAGCTCAAGGCGAAACGTCCCTCCGTCCCGATTATCATGCTGACCGCCCGGGGGCAGGAACTGGACAAGGTGGTGGGGCTTGAACTCGGCGCCGACGACTACGTCACTAAGCCGTTCTCCATCCGGGAGCTCCTGGCGCGCGTGAAGGCCGTGATGCGACGGGCGCAAACCGTCCCCAAGGAGCGGGACCGGTACTCTTTCGCCGACGTAGAGGTCAACCTTCGCAGCTGCCAGGTATCGCGGGCCGGAAGGGACCTGGAATTTTCTTCAAAGGAGTTTGAGCTGCTGAAGTACTTCGTATGCCATCCCGGCGAAACCTTGAGCCGTGACCGTTTGCTTGAGGAAGTCTGGGGATATGACAAGTTTCCAACCACTCGGACTGTAGACGCGCACATCGTGCGGTTGCGGCAGAAGCTCGAACCGCGACCGGAAGAGCCACGTTTCATTCTCACCGTGCACGGCACGGGGTACAAATTCGTCGGATGATCACCAACGTGTCTGATGTCAGCAAAATTCGTCCCGTGTATGTTCCGCCGATGCCGGTCATCAGCGCTGGCGCCCGGATTGATGATTCCGCGCTGATCCGCGAGGCCCAGCTTGGTAACACGGCGGCATTCGAGGAACTGGTTCGCTGCTACGACCGGGCGGTACTGCGTCTGGCGGTGCACCTCACAGGCTCGCAGGAAGATGGCCAGGATATTTACCAGGAAGCCTTTCTGCGTGCGTACACCAATATCGGACGCTTCCGTTTCGAGTGCTCGTTTTATACCTGGATTTACCGCATCGTGACGAATCTTTGTCTCGATCACCTGCGCAAGCGTTCGTCGCGGCAACGCGACCTGACTACTACGTTGTCTCCGGATGGGGAGACGGAAGAAGTGGTAGACCGGATGCCCGACCAGCGTCCTAGCGCCAGCCCAGAGCGCAATTTTGCCGGAAGGGAACTGCGCCTCAGGATCATGCGGGCCCTCGACCACCTCTCCCCGCGAGAGCGGATGGTATTTGAGCTGAAGCACTATCACGGCCTGAAGCTGCGCACGGTGGCTACCATACTTAACACCACCGAAGGCACCATCAAGAACACCCTGTTTCGCGCCACCCACAAGCTGCGCACTCAACTCGCGGAAGTCCGCTAGCCCGCCCTCACCAACCCAGCGGATATGGTAGATTGAAATTCAGGCAGGTCCCTCAAGCATTGCCGCGTCGGGGCGATGGATAAGCCGGCGATGTCCCTTGTAGAAGTTCAGGAGCAGCAATTCCCATGACCTTGTGTCATTGCCGCGCACGTTTTTAGGAGAGAGAAGCCTTGACGATTCTCCAAGACGCGCTTTGGTACAAGGACGCCGTCATCTACCAGGTCCACGTGCGGACCTTCTACGACAGCAATGGAGACGGAATCGGGGATTTTCGAGGCCTCGCCCAGAAACTCGACTATCTTCAGGACCTGGGAATCAACGCGATCTGGCTCATGCCTTTTTTCCCGTCCCCGCTCCGGGACGATGGGTACGATATCGCGGACTACCGGTCGGTTCATCCGAGCTACGGGGATCTCGAAGATTTCAAGGTCTTCCTGGATGCGGCGCACCAGCGCGGCATTCGAGTGATTATCGAGATGGTGTTGAACCACACCTCCGATCAGCATCCCTGGTTTCAGCAATCGCGGAGCACTCGCGACAATCCCAAGCGAGACTGGTACGTGTGGAGCGACTCCGATACCCGTTACCGGGGCACGCGCATCATTTTTGTTGATACGGAACTTTCGAACTGGGCGTGGGACCCGGTCTCGAAGCAGTACTACTGGCATCGATTTTTCAGCCACCAGCCGGACCTGAACTACGACAATCCAGCGGTTCGGGCCGAGATGTGGGACATTATGAAATTCTGGCTGGAGATGGGAGTTGACGCCTTCCGACTGGATGCGGTTCCGTACCTGGTCGAACGCGAAGGCACCAACTGCGAGAATCTCCCCGAGACGCACGAGGTCATTCGGGAACTACGAGCGAAGGTGGACCAGCAATTCCCCGGGCGCATGTTGCTTGCCGAAGCCAATCAATGGCCGGCGGACCTGCGTCCGTATTTCGGAAATGGCGATGAGTTCCACATGGCATTCCATTTCCCGCTGATGCCCCGAATGTTCATGGGCCTGAAGCTGGAAGACCGCAAGCCGATTACCGAGATTCTTCAGCAAACACCCTCAATTCCCGACAATTGCCAATGGTGCCTTTTCCTGCGAAATCATGACGAACTGACCCTCGAAATGGTCACCGACATGGAGCGGGATTACATGTACGACGAGTACGCGCGGGAAAAAACTATGCGCCTCAACCTTGGGATACGGCGAAGGCTCGCCCCGCTCCTCGACAATGACCGGCGCAGAATTGAATTGATGAATGGCATGCTGATGTCCCTGCCGGGCACTCCCATCATCTACTACGGCGATGAGATCGGCATGGGGGATAACGTCAATCTTGGCGATCGGAACGGAGTTCGCACGCCCATGCAGTGGGATGGAGGTTGGAATGGCGGCTTTTCTCTTGCTGATCCCGAAGCTCTGTACTCTCCGCTGATGCTGAACCCGGTGTATGGTTTTCAGGCGGTGAACGTGCAGTCGCAAAAACGTTTTGATCACTCGCTTCTGTCCTGGATGAAGCGTCTTATCAAGACCCGCAAGTCAATGCCGGTATTCGGAAGGGGCTCGATCGAATTCCTGTATCCGGCCAATCACCGGGTTCTGGCCTATGTTCGCCAACTGGGAAGGGACATCATCCTGGTAGTGAACAATCTATCGAGCTCGGCGCAGGCAGTAGAACTGGATCTGAAGCGTTACAAGGGAAACATCCTGATAGAAATGTTTGGCAGGAACATTTTTCCCCGCATTGGTGACCTGCCGTATCTGTTGACGATGGGCCCCTACCAGTTCTACTGGTTCCGCTTGCGTAGAATCTGAGTTCGGGCGAATGCGGCCGCAATTGATCCCAATTTCATGGAGGAGAGGTCTTGGCCGAAGAAAGCATTCTTACGGATGATTTTCTTCGCGAGTTGATGAATGTCGGCGAAGTGGACATTCTGGTCGGGGTGCCCACGTTCAACGACGCACGAACGGTGGGCCAGGTGGTGCAGGCCATCCGCGCCGGGTTGTTGAAGTATTTCCCGCGCCAGCGCGCCGTGATCATCAATGCCGATGGCGGCTCGAAAGACGAGACGCAGGAACTTGTGCGCGCCGCTTCTATCAGCGACCTGCAACATGGTTCCAACTTGCCGGCCTTGCGGACGCTGCATTGCATCAGCACACGCTACAGCGGCCCTCCCCAGGGAGGAAACGCGCTGCACACTATTTTTGCGGCCGGCGATCTGTTGCGTGCCTCCGCCTGCGCCGTAGTAGCCGCCGATTCCACCAGCATTGAACCGGAGTGGTTGGACCGCTTGCTGCGTCCGGTGACAAGGGACAATTTCGACTTGATTACACCCCTGTATCGCCGGCACAAATTTGACGGCTTGCTGGTTCGAAATCTCGTCTATCCCATGAGCCGGGCCATCTACGCCCGGCAAATTCGCGAGCCCTACGCTTCCGAATTCGCGTTCTCAGGTCGTCTGAACACGCATTTTCTGAGTGCCGAGAGCCCCCAATACGGTGAGTCGGGAAATGAATTCAACCTGCTGGTGGCGGCGATCTCCGGCGGGTTCCGGATCGCACAAGCCTTCCTGGGGGACAAGACACGACTGGATCAGCCACCTTCCGACCTGGTCCAGGCGATGCGCCAAACCGTGGCGCCGCTGTTTGGATCGCTGGAGCGAAATTTCCCTTACTGGAGTAACGACGGCCAGCCACAGCCGATCCCTGCCATTGGCCCGGTTCCGGAACTGAATCTGGAACCGCTGCGCATCAATCGCAAGCGACTGTTCCAGATGTTTACCCACGGCGTCTCGGAGTTGCGCCCTGTCTTCGAAGTCATTCTCTCGCCGACCACCTATGCCGAATTGCAACGCGCGGCGGCTAAGTCGGAGGACCAATTCAGTTTTAAGGACGAACTCTGGGTCCGCACAGTTTACGAATTCGCCGCTTCGCATCACAAAGAAGTAATCAATCGTGACCACATTATCCAGGCTCTTGCGCCGCTTTACCGGGGCCGCGCTTACACCTTTCTAGTCGAAAACCGGGATGCCTCTTCCGAGCAAGTGGAGGAGAACGTGGAAGGGCTCTGTCGCACCTTTGAGCGGCTCAAGCCCTACCTGCTGGACATGTGGGAGCGAAAGTGAGGTTCAAATGCGCGAAATAATCATTTCCGAACTTACCCAAGCGATGCATGAGATCGCGAGGAGCTTTGCACGGTTTTTACCGCGCTTAGCAGTGATGCTGGTGATCGTGATCGTGGGCTGGGTGATCGCCTACAGCTTACGAGCAGCCCTGCGCAGCATTCTGCGCCTGTTGCGCTTCGACCGCCTGTCGGAACATGCGGGCGCGACCGAATTACTGCAAAAAGCCGCGTTACCCTCCTCGAGCGAACTACTCAGCAGATTTGTGTTCTGGGTCGCATGGCTGGGCTTCATTCTGGTGGGTATCAGCTTCCTGGGAATTGTCGGGGTGCAGGAGCATATTTCCGGGTTTTTCGGGTTTCTGCCACGGCTGTTTGCAGCCATGTTTCTGTTCTTTTTCGGATTGATGGCGTCCAGCTTTTTCTCGCGAGCCGCGCTGCTGGCAGCGGTGAATGCCGACCTGCCGTCTCCTCGCCTGATCAGTTCCACGATACGAGTGCTCATTGTCATTCTGGTGGCCTCGATGACGTTCGAAGAACTGGGATTGGCGGAGCATACGGTGCTTGTAGCGTTTGCCATCGTTTTTGGGGCGCTGATGCTAGGATTGGCTCTCGCCTTCGGGCTCGGGGGCCGGGACTTGGCACGAAGGTTCCTGGAAAGAAGGTTTGTCCATGCTGAAAAGGATGAGCGTGAAGACGAGCTCTCTCCACTGTGATTGTGAGCATCCAAGCTCGGACCGCCTGAACACGTAAGGTAAAAGGCATGTCGGTACAACCGAAGGACGGGCGTCAAGCGGCAAGAGCCATCGTTGCGCAAACCCTGGTCATCCTTGGTATTTCGTTGTTTGCACAGGGCGAGAACACACCCCAGCCCATGCCGGTTCTCAGCGCGGAGGCCGTGGTGGGCAAACTGATCGCTGCCAATATGCGGCGCGCGCGCGAGCTCCGCGGCTACACCGCACATCGGTCCTATCACGTGGATTATCACGGTTTCCCCGGAAGCAGGGACGCTTCCATGGAGGTTGCCGCGAGCTACACCGCCCCTGACAAGAAGGAATTCAAGATCATCTCCCAGAGTGGTTCGAAATTCCTAATCACTCACATCTTCCAAAAGCTGCTGGAGAGTGAGCAGGAGTATCTGAAACAGAGCGTGGAACAATCCGAACTGAGTCCTCGAAATTACGAATTTTCATTAGCCGGGACCGACCGCAACGCAGATGGAGACTTTTATGTGCTGGAAGTAACGCCAAAGCGAAAGAGCCAATTCTTGTACCGGGGAAAAATCTGGGTGGAAGCGCATGACTTCGCGGTAGCGAGAATCCAGGGTGAGCCTGCAAAAAACCCTTCCTTTTGGATCAGTCACACCAGCATTGATCACCGCTATCGAAAATTCGGAGATTTTTGGTTGCCGGTTCACAATGAATCGGTGACCCAGGTGCGCCTCGGAGGTAAGGCCACTCTGTCCATTGACTATGGCGCGTACCAGGTAAGCAGTTCGAAGGTGCGGGTCGCGCATGTGGCAGAACCCGATGCCGTCCTGCCTCCGCCCGGCACCATTACGGCCGATCCTCACTGAATCAGCTAACCCCTTTCAATTGAACGATCTCTAGAACGACGCATTGAGTGTCAAGGTTACTGCCGATTTACAAATTGCCGCAGCACGGGGCTGGGAAGAAGCATCAAAACAGCTATAATGAGATCACTTCCCAAGGAAGTGCATTCCCTTCCGAGAAGACCAATCTGATGTCGATGAAAACTAAGGCTGTAATTCTCGTCTCTTCCGTCGCGATTTTGACCTTCATGGTGATCGGAGGACTGGATGGCGTTCGCGCGTCCAGCAACGACGGCGCCTACCGGCAGCTGCAGGTTTATAGCGAGGTGCTGTCCCGCGTACGCAGTGAATACGTCGAAGAGCCCAATATCCCTGCTGTGACCGACGGAGCGCTCCACGGGCTTCTCGAATCCCTGGACTCCAATTCCAGTTACCTGAGTCCATCCGAGTACAAGGAATACAAGGCGCACAAAACCGAGGCCCGGGGCGATATTGGGGCTGCAATTTCTAAACGGTTCGGGTATGCCGCGGTGGTTTCTGTGATTCCGGGCGGGCCCGCCGATAAGGCCGGGATTCAGGCCTCGGACATTTTCGAAGCCATTGAAGGCAAGAGCAGCCGGGACATGTCGTTGGCGGAAATTCACAACGTCCTGGCTGGACAACCCGGATCGAATGTAACGGTGGCGGTGGTTCGAGCCCGCCGCGCTGAGCCGCAAAAGACTGTCATCACGCGCGACATCGTCAACATCCCCGCCGTTGCAGACAAGATGGTGGAAGACGGCATCGGGTATTTGCAAGTGGACGCCTTCAACAAGGGAAAAACGCAAGAGTTGGCAGGCAAGCTCAAATCGCTCCAGAAGTCAGGAGCCAAGAGATTGATTCTGGATCTCAGGAATTGTGCTCAGGGTGAGGAAGACGAAGGGATTGCGACCGCGAATCTTTTCCTGAATCACGGTACCATCACTTATCTGCAGGGGCAGAAGTATCCCAGAGAGGCTTTCAGCGCGGATGCTTCCAAGGCGATCACTACGCTACCAGTTGTGGTGCTCGTGAACAAAGGAACGGCGGGTCCGGCGGAGATAGTAGCTGCGGCAATTCTGGAGAATGCGCGCGGTGACGTTGTCGGCGACAAGACCTTCGGGGACGGCTCAGTGCAAAAAACACTGGAACTGCCGGACGGGTCAGCGCTGATTCTGTCGGTCGCGAAGTACTATTCGCCGACCGGCAAAGCGATCCAGGATACGGCGGTAACGCCCAACGTGCTGGTTGCAGATGTGGACGATGACGCCAATCTGCCGGATGACGACCAGCAACCTCCGCCTGCCGAAGAAAGCAAGAAGAAACCGGTTCCCCAGCAGGACGAGCAGTTGCAAAAGGCGATTCAGGTTTTGAAAAGCCGAAATAGCTAGAAATCAGAGATCGAACGTCGCGCGTCTTCGGGCGCGCGATTTTTTTTGCCTGGGTTGACAGTTCGAAACTGCTGATCTCGAGGCTGCCAGGGCTGCTATGCTTAACCAAACATCGCGATGAAGACTCTGTACCAAGACCTGCCGCCGGTGGAGATTGCCGGACGGAAGCTGGTGGGACGTTTTGTCTTCGGCTTGTTGGTGCTTGTCTCAGCCCTGGTGGGCGCCACTGCCGGCTTGCTGCTGGTCTACTCAACGGACTTGCCGCAGGTCGAGCAACTCGAACGATATCGCCCAAGCTCGATCACGGAGCTTTATGACGGTCAGGGACGCATCATTGGCTCGTTCGCTCTGCAACGGCGCGTGGTGGCCTCCTACGACGACTATCCCGAAGTCCTGCGGAACGCGTTGGTCTCCATCGAGGATAAGGATTTCTACAAACATTCGGGCATCAACGTTTGGCGGATCGCCGGCGCCGCCTATCGGGATATCGAATCAGGCGGCAAGGTGCAAGGCGCTTCGACCCTGACCATGCAGTTGGCGCGGAATTTGTTTCTTTCCCCGGACCGCTCATTTCACCGCAAAATCGAGGAAGCGTTGCTGGCGATCCAGATCGAGCGCCGCTTTACCAAACCACAAATCTTCACGCTGTACGCAAATCAAATTTTTCTCGGCCACGGGGTGTACGGTTTCGAGGCTGCCTCAGAGTACTACTTCAATAAGCCGGCCAAGAAGCTGACGATCGAGGAGGCTGCTCTTCTTGCCGGCCTGCCAAAGGCCCCGGGATACTATTCCCCCATCAACCACCCCGACCGGTGCCTCAAGCGGCGAAACCTGGTTATCAATGCGATGCTGGAAGACGGCAAGATTACCACCCAGCAAGCTACCGAGGCCCGCAATAAACCCATTCAGCTCCATCTGCAGCACGATCCAAACTCTCTCGCTCCGTACTACGTCGAGGACATTCGGCGCTACCTGGAGAACAAATACGGAAGCGATCAGGTGCATGAGGGTGGATTGCGCGTCTACACGTCCCTCGACATGGATTTGCAGAGGGCAGCCAACCAGGCGGTGCTGGATGGATTGGCCGCCTATGAGCGGCGGCATGGATGGAAGGGACGCCTAGAAAGCGCTCTCACTGGCGGGGTCACGCTCGCAGACTACCAACATCCGGATTGGGACGATGAGCCTGAGGTGAACGGCTATGTTCACGCGCTGGTGACAGGGACTGTGACAGGTTCAGCGACGGTGCGTTTTGGATCGCATAGTACTACCTTGACCCAAAGCGACGCGGCCTGGACGCAGAAGAAGATCCAGGACATCCTGAAACCCGGAGACATCGTTTACGTCAAGGTCCTGTCGCTGTCTCCAGCACGCGTCAGCTTAGAGCAGGACTCTGGCGCACAGGGCAGCCTTGTCTGCATTGATAACGCGACCGGGGAAATCAGGGCCATGGTCGGAGGGCGCGACTTCAACGAATCGAAGTTCAATCGCGCCACACAGGCGTTAAGACAGGTGGGTTCCTCGTTCAAACCCTATGTCTATACCGCTGCCATCGATCAAGGAGCAAAGCCGGATGACGTCATCGTGGACGCTCCCATCACCTTCCAGACTGCCTCAGGCCCTTACACCCCTCACAATTACGACGACAAGTTTGAGGGGACGATCACGTTGAGGAGAGCCTTGGCGCAATCCCGCAATATCCCAGCCCTCAAACTGGCAGATCAAATCGGAATACGCACCGTGATTGACTATGCGCACCGGTTCGGGATCACCTCCAATATTCCGGCCTACCTGCCGGTGGCCCTCGGATCGGCTGAGGTGACCTTGTTCGAACAGACCGCAGCTTTCACGGTGTTCCCCAATGACGGCGTACGAATCACGCCTCGGTACATCACCAAAGTGACCGACTATGACGGAAGAGTGCTGGAGGAAGATTTTCCCGACGTCAAAGACGTCATCAGTTCGCGCACCGCGAGAATCATGACCTCGATGCTGCAAGGGGTTGTTCAGCACGGAACTGCGATTTCAGCGGCGAGCATGAAACTTCCTCTGGGAGGAAAGACGGGCACCACCAACGACTTTACGGACGCTTGGTTTATCGGGTTCTCTCCATCCATCACAACTGGCGTCTGGATCGGATACGACGAGAAGAAATCTCTCGGCAACAAAGAAAGTGGTGCCCGCGCGGCACTTCCGGTTTGGATCGATTTCATGAAAACTGCTCTGAGCGGCAAAGACCCGGGTGAGTTCGAACCTCCGCCACAGATTCCAAATGCGGTAGCACAAAAGGTGGATACCCCTGACACGGCGCCAGTGGCGGAAGAAAATCACTGAGGAATTCAGGAGCATGGGGCTTGGCACAAAGTCGGCAGGGATCTTGCTAACGATGGTTTTATTGGCGAGTCCAGCATTCTCCTCGAGGGATGACGTTTGCGACGCGGACCCACTGCCCGAGGAAGCGCAGCGAGTACTGAAAGAAAGATTTCCCTCCATGTACTTCGAGAAGCCGTCGGATCTCAGCCAGGAATACCGCAAACAATGGTTTGAAAAGCACCCGGAAGAATGCCCAGGCTTAACAAGCGGTCACTTCCTGGGCCTCACGAAAAGGTCCTACGCGGTTCTGCTGGTCGGTTCAAAGGGAGCGCTGTCAGGAGCTAAAGTCGTGGTGATGGCCGAAACCTCCGGCAAGTGGAGGCCGATCGTTGTGAATGATGAGCGCATGTCCTACTACTATCAGGCGATTTACAAGGTCGCTCGCAAAGGCGGGTTGGATGGCTTGGGATTGATCACGTTCGAACAAGGCTCGAAGGTGTACCGCTACGTTAACGGGAAATTTCGCTGAGAGAGGTCCGGGTGCTCTCAAGTTCGAGAACACCCGGAGGCACGGCTATTGAGTGAGAATGCTTGCGTTGTCAACGAAGGTGGTTGGGGTGACGCCACCGCCGCTGAAGCCGAAGACGGAGATTCCTGACAGCATCTTTCCCGATTCAAGGTCAGCAGTCAGGTCAAATACGTCCCAGTTCTGGTCGGGGGTGAAGATGAGGAATTCATCGTCGGTCCCGTCGGTGTAAAAGAAATCCACTGCAGCCGGCAATCCCACGCCGCTGGGATGACGGATCCACATCACCACCTTGGTGATAATACTGGTTGAGACAGCCGTGAAGTCCTGACGCATCTCGATGTTCCCCATATCTCCGGCATCGTATACGCCAGTACGTGGATGAACCGTTGCAATCGTCCACGGTCTGCAAGGCGAGGAGCAGAAGTTGCGCGCTACATACCATGGAGGAAGGGCCCCGGATTCGAATCCGGGATTCTGCAGGATGTTTCCAGTCGGCGGAAGTTGTAGGCTGGCTCGCTCTCCAAGAAGAATGCTGACGCGATTCTTGCCGGAAGCCGTGAGCGCCTGGTCCGACACTCCGTCGCAGTTGAAATCTGCACTGACGGAAGCGACCAACTGATTGCCGGTCAAGTACAAAGACTGCTTCTGGTTGAGTGCTGCAAGAGCGGTGCCTGGAGCCGCGGCCAGTTGATAGTGCACAGCTGAGTCAAACGTGCCGTCTCCGTGCCCTCGCAGCACGCTGATGGTGTTGTCGAGGTGTCGCACGGCGAGGTCAATTTTGCCATGCCCGGTGAAATCTCCAGCAGCAATTGCGATAGGAGCGTGTGCTACCGAATAGTTCGCCGCGGCGCGGAAATGTCGGCCGAATGCGTTTTGGGTGAGGGCGGTTGTGAGAACGATCCCTAATGCCAGAACAAGCAGATTGCAACGTGGTTTCATAGTCTCCTCTCTCGGAGTGATGTTGACAGGTGAGAGTAAGGGATCGAGAGAACTCGATCGCAGAACTTAAGCGGAGGCCGGCCGGACGACAAAATCCGGCGGAGAGGGAGTTTGAATCCAGCGCAGCCGCCTGTCAAGATGCAAGAATTTGCATCACAATCCCACTCAGTGGCTGATCTCGCTGAAGCTTTCGTCCAGGACCCGGACAGCTTCGTCGACATCGTTTTTGGAAATGTTAAGCGGCGGAGACATGCGAATCACATTGCCAAAAAACCCGCCTTTACCGATAAGGAGACCTCGTTTGCGGGCGGCCTCCATGAGCGCCGCCGTGCCCGAAGCGGCCGGCTGTTTGGTGTTGCGGTCCTCCACGAGCTCGAGCGCCTGCATCAGGCCCATGCCTCGAACGTCGCCGATCAGACTATGCTTCTCCTGCAATTCCTCGAGTTTGAGACGGAAGTAATCTCCCACTACGGCGGCGTTGGTGCGCAGGTCGTCTTCCTCGATCACGTCAATGACTGCCTTGGCCGTCGCAGAAGTAACAGGATTGCCGCCGAAGGTTGAAATGGTCAGTCCCTGGAAGGAATCCGCGATCTCGGGCTTGGCTACGGTGATCCCCACTGGAATGCCATTGCCCAGACCTTTTGCCGATGTGATCATGTCGGGCTCGACTTCCCAGTGCTCAATGCCAAACCATTTATGGCCGGTCCTGCCCCAGGCAGTTTGCACTTCATCGGAGATAAAGTCGCCACCGTACTGCTTGACGATGCTGAAGGCAATCTTGAAATACTCCTTTGGGGGAGTGATGAAACCAGCGACTCCCTGAATCGGTTCTGCAAGAAATGCCGCAATGCGGCCTGAGGTCGAACACTGGATAACACTCTCGATGTCTTTGGCGCAAGCCACTCCGCAGTCCGGATACTTGAGGCTGAGCGGACAGCGATAGCAGTACGGGTTCATAGCGTGCACGATGCCAACCTCTACCGTGGCACGCCGCCAGGTATTCATGCCGGTCAAGCCGCGAGCCAGGGAGGAGCGTCCGCTGTAACCATGGCGGAGTGCGACGACCTCCAGGTTTCCCGTGTGCATACGGGCGACCTGGATGGCGGTTTCGTTCGCCTCCGTTCCGCTGTTGGTGAAGTACGATTTCCTGATCGTGCCCGGCGTAATCTGGGCCAGCTTCTCCGCCAAATCCACCATGGGTTGGGTGGGGAAGCAAGTGGAAACGTGCTGCAGGCGATCGATCTGTTCCTTGGTACGTGCGATGACGCGGGGATTGCAATGCCCCACGCTGATGGTGACAATTCCGCCAAAGAAATCGAGGTACTTCTTCCCGTTCACGTCCCAAACGTGCTGCATGGAGCCGTGATCCATCGGTACCGGCTCTGAAAAATATGTGGAGACGGCCGGGAAAATGTACTCCTTCTGCTTGCGGTTGATTTCGGCCTGGGTCAGGCGTGCTTGTTTCTGGGCAGGAATGGTCGGAGCGCTCATCGTTCGCCTCGAAAAAAGTAAGCTCCTATCCTACACCTAACGACGCGACGGTCCGAACAACCCGCCCTGAAGCTATAATCGGAACTCACCGATGAAATCATTCTTCCGGTTGGTCCTGCTCGGACTTGTGCTGCTGGTGGTGGCGCTCGTTTCGGCGCTCACCGCCATGCGATTCGCCATTCATGGGCGGGAAGTCACGGTGCCGGACGTGGTTGGCAAGAGTCCACCGGAAGCGGCGAAAATCGCTGGCGAGAGCGGGATCCAGTTAGTGGTCGAGCGGCAATTCTTCAGCGCCACAGTTGCAGAGGGGAAGATTCTGTCGCAGGTCCCTGAAGCGGGGGCGCTGGTACGGCGCGGCTGGCAACTAAGAGTTGCGGAAAGTCTGGGGCCGCAGAGAGTCGACATTCCGGACGTTACGGGACAAAGCCAACGTGCTGCCGAGATCAATATCCGTCGACGGGGGCTCGATATAGCCTCGATTGCTCAAGTGGCGATGCCCGGAACGGTGGCCGGCGAGGTCCTTTCGCAGAGCCCTCCACCGAACGCCAGCCAGGTCGCGGCCCCAAAGATCAGCCTGTTGGTGAGTGACACACCGCCGCCCCAGGCGCTGGTTATGCCGAGCTTCATCGGTCAACCGTTGCACAGCGTCACGCTGGCACTGCAGGATGCGGGATTGCGCCTGGGCAGTGTTACCGAGGCGAACCCAGCTTCGGATCTTCAAGTCCTGGTTACCCCGAATCCGCTGAATGCCGTATCTATGACCGGAGTGGTGTTGTCGCAAAATCCCACTCCGGGGCAAAAGGTGGTGGCGGGAACCGTGGTGAACTTGCAGGTCAAGTAGCGAATTTTTCTAACATAGCTGCGAAAAAGCCGTCGCAGTGGTGAATCCCCGGAGTAGTTCTCAGGTACGGTCCTCGCGTAAGCGAACTCAAGTCTTCGATCGCGAGTTCCCCAGCATCTTTCAAGCGTTGTAGTTCCTCACTGCACTCCAGTATCTGGAAGTCAGTGCGATCTGCGAGGGCGCTTTCAACGACGGTTTCGTTTTCTTCCGGTTCGAGCGAGCACGTGGCATAGACCAGCCTGCCTCCAGGTGCGACTTGATTCATGGCCGACCTCAGGAGTGCCAATTGGCGTCCTTGCAGATCCGAGAGGTGCTCTGGGCGAAGCCGCCACTTGATATCTGGATTGCGCGCCAGGGTGCCGGTCCCAGAGCACGGAGCGTCCAGCAGAACCCGGTCAAACTGGAAGTGGAGCGGTAAGCTGCGAGCATCGGCCGCGAGGACCATGACGTTCTGATTTCGAACCAGTTTGCGCAGCAGGCGAGCGCGATGCGGATGCAATTCGGCCGCCACAATTCGCGCTTCCGGGTTCCGCTCCGCGAGGATGCGGGTTTTGCCGCCGGGGGCCGCGCAACAATCCAGAACGTTCTTCCCATGTCCCACCAACAGAGCTACCAGTTGTGAGGCCTCGTCTTGAATCGCGATTCGACCTTCGCGAAATGCCGCGGCTGAGGTTATGTCTCCTGAACGCACGATCCGGGCGGAAGTGAGAATACGACCCGCTGCGAGCGCTGCACCCGAGGCCTGCAATTGCGCGATGTCATCGCTTCGGGTAATCCGGACCGCCGTCTCCGGCACTTGTTGGTCATAGCAGCAAAGGCCTTGTGCAGCTTCCATTCCGAGATGCTGGACCCAACGCTCGACCATCCAGCGCGGATGCGACAGACGTGAGGCAATGTCCTCCGCGGAGCTTGGCGCGGTTGCTACCAAGTCGGCGGGATTAGCCGCTTTCCCTGCTCTCCGCAGTACCGCGTTCACAAATGGTGCAGCCGAAATCTTACGGGCCCGCTTCACCAACTCGACGCTTTCATTTACGGCCGCACGGGAAGGAATGCGATCGAGGTAGTGCAGTTGATAGAGAGCTAGTCGGAGCGCCGCGACAACTTCCGGGTCAAGTTTGGAAAAAGGCTGGGCAGAAAACTGCTCGATGTACTGGTCCAGGCGCGACTGCCAGCGCAGCGTTCCCATAACCAACTCTGTCGCCAAACGGTGATCCGCGGCAGAGAGGTCCTGGTAGGCACGGGAATGAAGTAGCTCTGAAGCATAGGAGTTCTTGCGAGCCACCTGAAGTAGGACGTCAAACGCAGCAATTCGCGCGGGAGACGCACCAGATTTCGGGATTGCTCGTTCAGACTTCAACTGCCTAGCCGTTCCCCAGGCTTGGGACGATACCCTCTCACAAAATCTGCCGCCGGCATCCGCTTCTTGCCCTCGGGCTGAACTTCCAGGAGTTCCAGAGCGGTGTTGTTACCGCAACCCACCAGCAGGCGATTGTCCACCGCCAACTGTCCCTCAGGAATGCTCTGCTGGGTGACGATTGCGCGCCAAACGTTGAAGGTCCTGTCACGAAACTTGGTAAATGCCCCTGGCCACGGCTGAAATCCTCGGAGCCTGTCTTGTATCTGTTTAGCGGGCAGGTGAAAGTCGATAAGACCGTCTTCCTTTCTTAAGATCGGGGCAAGGCTTGCTTTGGAGTGATCCTGTGGGACCGGCGACACGTTCCCTGCCCGGAGCCCTCGAAGCGTTTCGACCATCAACTCAGCGCCTATTGTGGCCAGGCGCGGAGCGAGGGTCTCCGAGGTATCCTCGGGTTGAATATTCATTTCGCGCTGCAGGAGTATGTCTCCAGTATCAAGGCCAGCGTCGATCCGCATTGTAGTCACGCCCGTGATGATCTCGCCGGATGCGATCGCCCACTGAACCGGCGCTGCCCCACGATACTTGGGAAGTAATGAGCCGTGCAGGTTGATATTTCCAAGTCGCGGCAGATCAATCATCCACTGCGGAATGATGCGGCCATATCCTACGACGATGATTGCGTCCGGAGCGAGACCAGCGAGTCGGTCTCGAAATTCCTGATTGTTCTTGATCTTGTCCGGTTGGGTTAGCGGAAGGCCAAGATTCAACGCCCGCTGCTTCACTGGTGAAGCGGAGAGCTGTAACCCGCGTCCCTGGGGACGATCGGGCTGAGTCACTACCAGACCTATCTGAAACTGATTGTCAATCAGAGCCTGCAATGTGGGCACTGCAAACTGGGGCGTGCCGCAAAAGACTAGCTGCATGGAATCTGACATGGGCGCCTGTGGTTTACCATTCTCCGGCTTTTATCAATTTCCTGATTTTGCGTTTCATCAGATCCCGCTTCAGTGCGCTGATATGGCTGATGTAAAGTTTCCCGTTCAGGTGATCGGTCTCGTGTAGGAACGCGCGCGCCAGCAGTTCCTCTCCAGTCTTTTCGAACCATTTTCCATTTACATCCTGAGCGCGAATGGTCACTTTGTGGGCCCGCGTAACCGGCTCACGAAATTCAGGGATGCTGAGGCAGCCTTCGTTCTGCCGGTGTTTTCCCTCGGTGTGAATGATCTCGGGGTTGACCAGGACCAGTTTCGCGTCGGGATCTTCTTTGAAGGTCACATCAATCACGGCGAGCCGTTTCGATATGCCGATCTGAGGTGCGGCCAAGCCCACACCGTGAGCCGCGTACATAGACTCGAACATGTCTTCGACGAGTTTTTTCAAATCCTCATCAAATTCCGTGACCGGCTTTGCGGGAGTTTCCAGGACTGCGTCACCATATTTCACAATGGGATAGATCATCGGACGTGGCTGAGCGCGCGGGTACAGAAACCGCCGCCTTAATAGCTCCTCAATTGCTCAAGATAACCCCGAAAATTTCTCAATACTTCACCCATGGAATCCCCGCCGAACTTCTCCAGACAGCAGCGAGCTATGGTGAGCGCGACCATCGCCTCCGCAGCCACACCGGCCGCGGGAACGACGCAAACATCGGAGCGTTCATAGGCGGCGCTCACCGGCCGCCGGGTTGCGAAATCCACCGACTTCAAGGGCCGCCGCAAGGTTGAGATTGGCTTCAAGTACCCGCGCACGCGAATTTCCTGGCCATTCGAGACCCCGCCTTCGATTCCGCCCGCATTGTTACTCGCCCGGGTGAATCCGGCTGACCCGTCAAAACCTATTTCATCATGCACGGCGGACCCAGCGGAAGCAGCGGCGGTAACTCCGGTGCCGACTTCGACTGCCTTTACTGCCTGCAGCGACATGACCGCCGCCGCCAGCAGGGCGTCCAGCCGCTCGTCCCATTGCGCATAACTTCCCAAACCCGGGGGGGCCTGGTGAACCACCACTTCGAAAACGCCTCCCACGGAGTCCCCGGTTTTCAGCGCTCGATCGACCTCGTCTTTCATGCGCCTTTCGATATCGGTGTCCACACAGCCGAGAAGAACCTCGGACTTGCTGGATAGGGAAAGGACCCGGTCCCACGGCACCTCGGTTGACCCCATGCTGGCGTTTCCGACCGCGATGACGTGGCTAAGCACTTCAATCTTAAGCTCGCGAAGAAATAATTTGGCAATGGCTCCCAAGGCGACGCGGGCAGCGGATTCGCGGGCGGACGCGCGTTCTAAGACATAGCGAGCTTCGGGAAAATTGTACTTGAGGGCCCCCGCCAGGTCGGCATGGCCAGGGCGGGGAGATGTCACAGCGCGATGCTTTGAAGGGTCTCCGACAGCGACAGGAAGCGACTCTTGCCAATTCTGCCAATCCCGGTTTTGCAGCAGAATGGAAATCGGCGAACCAATAGTCCTGCCATCGCGCACTCCGGACAGGAGGTGGGCATGGTCCTTTTCGATTTTCATGCGCCCACCGCGTCCGTAGCCTTGCTGGCGCCGCCAGAGTTCGTGGTCCACAAAGGCTTGATCAATGGCTAGACCCGCCGGCAAGCCAGAAAGGAAGGCCACCAGCGCCTCCCCATGGGACTCCCCGGCTGTGTAGTAACGAAGCATGGTCTTTTGGATTGTAGCTGATAGCAGCAGCAAACCCGGAGCAAGCCGAGTACATCAAATCCCTGATTTTCTGTGCCTCAGAGTTGCCCTGACGTGCCGGGAACTTGCTAGAATAGGGTTAACTTAAGATTAACCCCGCACCTGGTGGTTACCGATGCCAGCCCGGCATGAAGTCGCCACTTCCGAGGATCTCTGGCTCTGAGGTATCTACGTGCCTAGCAGGACCCGCTCCAAGGCCGTGAACGCCCGCGAAGCTGCGACCACCCAGGTTTCAGAGTTGTCTCTGCACCTGCTTCGCGCGCAGGAAGAAGAGCGCAAGCGAATCAGCCGGGAGTTGCACGACGAAACCGGCCAGGGCCTGATGGTCTTACGCCTCTACCTGAGCATGGTGGCCAACGAATGCCGTGGCGGAGAAGCGGAACCTAAGATCCAGGATGCGATGACGATGCTGGATCGAACCATTGGGGACCTGCGTCGCATCATCGCCCGCTTGTCGCCTCGCACATTAGACGAGCTAGGGCTGCTGGCAGCGATACGGAAAGAGGCTCGAGAACTTACCAAGAACACAGGGATCAAAGGCAAGCTGTTTCTGCCGGAAAACCTGAATGGCGTAGATCATGAATTCGAAGTTGGCATTTATCGAGCAGTGCAGGAAGCTCTGCACAACGTCGCAAAGCACTCGCAAGCTCAGAACTGCGTGGTGCGGCTGGAGCTGGAGCAGGGTGAACTGAGGTTATTGATCGAGGATGACGGGGTTGGATTCTCCAGAACCGATTCACGACGGGGTAGTTTCGGGCTCTGGGGGATGCGAGAACGGATCGCGGCTCTGGGCGGGACAGTTCGAGTGCGGTCGCGAAATGGCAGAGGCACCCGCGTTCGAGTGATGTTGCCGGCATTTCGAAAAACGCGGAAGCTCAGCACGGTTCCGGAAGTCGGTGAGGAAATCCATCCGAATCGCGTCGGGGGGAAAACGAAGAAAGGACGCAAGAGGGCGCAGCAAACTCGTCTGCTGAAACCTGAAACCCAATACATCCATGCCCATCCGATGCATAGTAGTTGATGATCACACGCTATTCCGCGATGGTTTGCGGCGATTGCTGGAGAGCGAACCGGACATCCAGGTGGTAGGGGAGGCAAGCGATGCCGTAGGGGGATTGGAAAGAGTTCGCGAGCTGAAACCCGACGTGGTCCTGATGGATATTGGTATGCCGGGAATGTCGAGCTTTGAGGCCGCGCGTCTGATCGAACGAAACTGCCCCGGAACTAGGCTGATCTTCCTCACCATGTATGAGGATGAGGAGTATCTGCTGCAATGTATCGAAGTAGGCGCGTCGGGTTACGTGCTGAAGGACGCGCCAGCCCCGAAGCTTATTACCGCAGTCAGGGAAGTGTCTCAAGGCCGGAAATATCTAAGCCCACAAGTCCTGGAAAAACTGGTGGACGATTTTCGATCCCGCTCTCAAGGGCTGCCCTCGCGGATGTCTCGAAGTTCGACTCTGACCCCGCGCGAGCGGGAGGTCATCAAGATGATTGCCGAGGGGAACTCTGTTCGCGAAATCGCGGGGATGCTCGGCCTAAGCATAAAGACAGTGGAGGCGCACAAGTTCAACCTGATGCGCAAGCTGAACATTCACAACAAAGCTCAGCTGGTGACCTATGCCATCCAGAAGAAGATCGTGAAAATGCCGGCGGGAGCTTAGCGAAGTTCCAAGCAAACTCCCAGGCGGGCTGCCTGGGAGTTTCTCATTTCAGCGCAATTCTATTTCAACTCGATAGGCTGATCGAGTTTAAAGCTCAATGCGGTTTCGGCGGGAAGCACCACATCCTTGTTTCCCGTAAACGCGGTTCCCGCTGTACCGGCTCCTGCGCCTGCCAATGCACCGATCGCGGCGCCTTTGCCGCCGCCGGCAAGACCGCCGATCAATGCTCCCAGTCCGGCGCCTCCTCCAACCATGGTCGCGGTACGCTTGCCCTTGCCTTTCTCGGTTCGCATAACGGATGTGGTTTCAATCGGATGATCCGTTCCGTTGATGTTGATTGAAATCAGTCTCACGGCCAGGCTCGCGCCGCCTTTGAACCTGCCCAAGGGCTTGGCATCGGTCACAGTACCGGACGCGGACGCGCCCGAAGGAATCACGTCTTTGCCGTCGACCTGGACGGGCTCGGCCAGGGTTGCCGTGAAGGACTGCCCGGCTTGGCTGGTTTTGGAACTGAGCGCCTCACCGAGACGTACGGTCAGGACCGTCCCTGCTGGAATTACAACCGGTTTGGGCGCTTCCGCCATCGGTTTGTGCGGGGCCGCGGCCTTGCTGGTCGCATTGTTCGCAGTGGGCGCCGGCGTAGATGCGCCTGATGGCTGATTGGTATCAGTAGAAGTCGTTGCATTGTCTGCCGGTTTGCTATTGCAGCCGGTGAGCGTGAAGACCAAATAGAACGCCAAAGAAATTGCGAGCGAGCGGGATCGCATACATCCTCCGTTTCTAGAAACTGCTGTACCAGAGACTCGGAACAGATATTCCCGAACCCACGTAGTGGCCAACCAATTTTACGCTTTGTCGGAAAAGAGAGTAGCAGGTAATTTGATTTTGTCAGTTTGCGTGCCGTTTCCATCACTGGCAGGAACAAGCGAGCCGGAGTCGGTCAAGTTCTGCGCAGCCGCCGAATCGCTGCGCGAAGCCTTCTTTTCAAGGAATTTCACAGTGTTCAAAAGAGGCCGCCCCAGCGAGGAATTGTAACCCGTCCAGGGATTGTCCAATTCAGCTTCTCTCTCAAAATGGGCGCGCATGCTCTCCATTTTCGAGTCCAGATCATCCATGTAGTGGAGCATCAAAGCTTCCGGGAACATGGGCAATTTGGGAGATCCGAACTCATATTCCCCGTGGTGACTGATGATGAGGTGTTCGACCAGAGTCTTGAGCTCCTCGGGAAAATCGGGAAGCGCTGCAAGCTTGGCCTGGAGCATCTCCAACTCGATGATCATGTGCCCCAGCAGTTGGCCGCGCGTAGTGTAAGAAAAGGAACGGTTGTAGGTCAGTTCGTGGATCTTCCCGATGTCATGAAGAAAAGCGCCCGTCAACAAAAGATCGCGGTTGATTTGCGGGTAGTTCCGGCATATCAGGTCGCAGGAACGAAACAGCGAAACTACGTGATCGAGCAGTCCCCCAATGTAGGCATGGTGAAGGGTTTTTGCGGCCGGCGCATTCCGGTAGGCCTCAGCGATTTCCGAATCCGCCATGAAAGATTGGACCAGCGCTTTTAGGTGATGGTTCTGAAAGCTCTCAACGAACCCGCTTAACGTCTGCCACAGCTCCCCAATGTCCTTCGTGGTCTTGGGGAGGTAATCGGCAAATTCGATCTCAGAGTCTCCCAGCCGGCGCAGCTTGTGGATCGTCAGTTGGAACCGATTCTTGTACTTATTGATGAGCCCCTTGACTTTGATGTAGTCATCCTGGTCGAAGGCGTTGAGTGCATCCTCGACGTTGTCCCACATCTTGGCTTCAATCAGACCGGACCGGTCGCCCAGAGTCAGGGCTAGATAAGGTTCGCCGGTTTTCTTAGGTTTTACCTGCTTGGAGACGACAACAAAACTGGAAGTGATGATCTTGTTCTCGAACTGAATGCAGTCGCAGAGAAAGAATTCTTTCATACGGATTGAGCCGGGAATCGCGCGCGGCCCACGCACACGCTATCAACGCCCAGCTTAACCCAATAATCAGAACAGCCCTAATTTTTTCTTCTTCTTGAGTTCTTTTGCCTTCAGGTCTTTGGAGGCGGTTTCTACCGGCTTGGTCTGGTTCGGGCTGGCGCCGGTGTCAACGTAACCCTGCTTGATGTCAATGAAGGCATCCTCGCGGAGCTTCTGCAAATAGGCGCGCAAAGCCGGCTGAAGCTTCTGCATGTAGAGCGCGTCCTGAACCCGGGGCTCCACATCGGCCATGGCCGGCACGCCAGCCTGCTGATGTTCGGAGACTTTGAGAATCACGAAGCCCTGCTTGGTTCGAATCGCATCGGAAACGTCGCCCGGCTTCATTGCAAAAGTGGTGTCTTCCAGTTCTTTAGCCAGCGTGCCGCGCTTGAAATATCCCAAATCTCCACCTTGGGAAGCGGTCGGACCGTCCGAATTTTTCTTCGCAATATCTTCAAAGCTTGCGCCCTTCCGAAGTTGGTCAACGAGATCGTTGGCCTTGGACTGTGCAGCCGCGACCCGTTCCGCATCATCGTCCGGCGCACCGGGTTTCTTGTCTGTTGAGACCAGGATTTCGCTGAGTCGGATCTGCTCAGGCTGCTCGAGTTCTTGCTTATGAGCATCGTAGAACTGCTGCTCTTCTTCTTTCGTGATGTTGAGCTTGGAACCGACCTCTTTGCCGATCACCTGCTGGGTGATGATCTGGTTACGCAGGTTTTGCTTGAAGTCCTCGAAAGAGATGCCCTGGTTTTGCGCGGCCTTCTCCAGGTCGTCCATGCTCTCAAGGTTCATCTGCTTGCGCATCTCGTCGAGGCGCTTGACCAGTTCGGTATCAGCAGTAATGCCCAGGTCTTTACCTTTTTCCAGCAGCAATTGCTGATCAATCAGGTCGCGGAGCACGTCTTTCTCGCGCGCGGCAACCGCTTTGTCTGCATTGGCACCTTCTTGTTGCTGGGCTTCCTGCTTCAACTGTTCTTTACTCCGCTGGAACTCAGATCGCGTGATGATCTGATTGTTGACACGCGCGATGATCTCTTCGACCACCAGGTCTGCAGCTACCAAGGGGACGCAAGCGAGAACAGCAACAAATAAGGAAAGGGAAACGATTTTACGCATAAGAACCTGTTTGGCGAATCGGTGGCAGCAAGTCTGCGCCATTCGCAAAGGAAATTGTGTTTATCTATTGTACCTCCGGACGCGCGGGCCGAACCAGTGCCTTAGGCTGTTATGATATGGGGTTTCCAAGTCATCATTCGAGCGGGAGGTAAGTTCTCATGCGTCTATTTTCTTTCCTCTTGGTCCTATTCTGCGTGTTCGTGAGTTGTTCCAGCATGGCTCAACAGTCCAAAACGTCCGTTCCTGGCCTCGCCGAATTGAACAAAATGGCGAGCCGTTTCGCACCCACTCCGCTTCGTGTAGACACTTCAAAACTATCGGCCGGAGATAAGCAGGCGCTAGTCAAGTTGATTGAATCGGCTCGTATTCTGAATGACATATTCATGAAGCAGTACTGGAGTGGCGACATTGCCTTGTACGGCAAACTGCAAAAAGACAGCACTCCTCTGGGTAAGGCCCGGTTGAATTATTTTTGGATCAACAAGGCACCGTGGTCAGCCATCGACAAATTCACCGCTTTCATTCCCGGGGTCCCGCCACGCAAGCCGGAAGGAGCGAATTTCTATCCGGAAGATATGACTAAGCAGGAGTTCGAGAGCTGGTTGGCCACGCTCTCGGAAGATGAAAAGAAGCAGGCCACTGGCTTCTTTACGGTCATTCGCCGCAAAGGGGGCCCGGGGGCGGACAGTCGAGCACTGACCATCGTTCCCTATAACGAGGAATACAAAAACGAGTTGACTCAGGCCGCCAATCTCCTCCGTGACGCGGCAGGCCTGACCGACAATCCGTCGTTGAAAAAATTCCTGAGCCTCAGGGCGGACGCCTATCTGTCCAACAACTATTACGAAAGCGACCTGGCCTGGATGGATCTGGACGCGCCGCTCGATATCACCATTGGGCCGTACGAAACCTATAACGACGAAATTTTCGGCTACAAAGCTGCATTCGAAGCCTATGTGAGCCTGAGAGACGACGCGGAGACCGCCAAGCTCGGAGCCTTCACTCAGCAATTGCAGCAGATTGAAGACCACCTGCCGATTGATCCCCAGTATCGCAATCCTAAGCTCGGGGCGGCAGCTCCGATCCGCGTGGTGGACCAGATATTGAGTTCAGGCGATGGCGCACACGGGGTTCAGACCGCCGCTTACAACCTGCCCAATGATGAGCGGGTGGTCCAGCAGAAGGGCAGCAAGCGAGTGATGCTAAAGAACGTTCAAGAGGCAAAGTTCCATAGCGTCCTGATCCCGATCGCACGCAAAACCCTCAAGGAGAGCGCGGTTGCCGATGTCAGCTTTGAGCCGTTCTTCACTCACATTCTTGCCCATGAATTGATGCATGGGCTTGGTCCCCATCAGATCAGGGTACAAGGGCGGGAGACGACACCCCGCGAGGAACTGAAAGGCTTGTACAGCGCCATTGAAGAAGCCAAGGCCGACGTGACTGGTCTTTTTGCGCTGCAGTACATGATGGACCACGTAAAGGAGATGGGCCTGGAAAAAACCCTCCCGTCGGATGAGGCCGCCCAGCGGCAGTTGTACACCACTTTCCTGGCCTCGGCATTTCGTAGTCTGCGTTTCGGGCTGGAAGATGCCCATGGCAAAGGAATGGCGATCCAAGTCAACTACTTAATGGACAAGGGCGGATTCGTCCAACATGGCGACGGAACCTTCGCGGTTGACATGAAGAAAATCAAGCAGGCAGTCAGCGATCTCGATCACGACCTTCTGACTCTGGAAGCAGAAGGCAACTACGCGGGAGCAAAGAAGATGCTTGACGAGCTGGGAGTAGTTCGCCCGGCGGTGCAGAGAGCCTTGGACCGCCTTCAAGACATTCCGACCGACATTGAACCGGTTTTTGTAACCGCGAACGAACTGGCTCCGGCTACGAAGCCGGATCCGGCTGCGGGCTCGATGCGGCCGAAGAACAAGAGTTAATTGGAAGTTGCGACGGCGTTGGCGGCTGCTCCTCTTAACAGCGTCAACGCCGTAACATCATTGTGAGTGGGTGGCGTACACATGAATTCCTTCACATCGCTCAGCACGCCTACGCAGAGATCACGCGCGTTCTCGTTATTTGTTTTCTGAAGGCTCCTTTTAACGCCTTCCAGCCCAAATTCGTTACCCTTGCACTTGGCCTCCACGACTCCTCGGGAAACCAATAGCAATGCCGCGTTGGGTTCGACCGCGATGGTTGGAGCATCGCAAGTCGCGTGGGAAAACAAGCCAAATGGCAGGCCGGTCGCTCCGATTTCGGTGATACCGGTGCTATGACGCAGCAAGGCAGGCGTATGTCCGGCGTTCACGTAACAGACCGTTCCCAGATCCTCGTGATAACAACCGGTGAAGGCAGGGCACGAACGTACGCCCCCGGCTGCCCGCAGAATTGTTCGATTGATCTCGATGCAAAGATCCACCAAAGCGGTGGCCTCGTTAACCTCCTCCTGCGCGAAGGCTGCCATGGCAACCGTGCGGAACGTTTCCTGGGCCGCGGCCAATATCGCACGGCTCTCCTCATGCCGGCCCGCGACATCGAGCAAACCAAACAGGACTCGGTTGGGGCTTACTCGGATGAAGTCGTAGAAATCGCCGGCCATGCGCTGGCCGTAGTACACCGCGGCCAGTTCGGCCGAGCGCAATTCCGGCACGTCGGTGTGCCGGGGCTCCAGGCTTAGCAGGGATGGAGTGCGACGACTTTGGAAGAACGACGGCATAATCGCCCCGGCAAAGTAGCATAGAAGAATGCCGGAAACCAGTGCTTTAGTTCTACGAGGGCTATTCGCCGTATTTATCGGCCAAATATTTTCCGACTTCAGCTTCCATCTGGCCGTAGTCCGAGTGGACGGTCGCACGCAGGGCGGCTTCGGCGGAACTGCCTTGTCCGAGGCGTTCCAGGATTCGACGTATGTCACTCATCCCGTATGTGTCATTTATGTATTGCACCGCCGCCAACGATTCGTCGTAGGCAATGATGGCCTGAAGCGTCGAGAACTGCATGAAGCTGCCTTCAAGGGCGTTATAGGGAATCTCCTGCTGCGCCTTGAACAGTTGTGCCAACCGCCGCCCACGAGAAGAGAGCGACTTCGGCTCCAAAGCCTGCGCCACACCTTCATTCAGCCATTGCGGACAGCGTCCACCTGAGAGCTGGTTGATGAAAGAATGCGCAAGCTCATGCTTGAGCACCCGAGCCAGATCGGATGTGACCGTGCTGACCCCCTCCACCGGGATACGCAACTTACCGTCATTGACAGCGCCGCTCCAGGAGGGAGCCTGGGTCACGTCGAAGAAAGCCTGGTCCGTGTAGAGAGTCACGGAGATGCTCCCGCGGGGTGCAACGCCCAATTCGCGAGTGAGGTCATCATACTGGGATTCGAGGGTCTCGATGACGCCGCGCCGCAATGAGTCTGGAGTCTGCTTGCCTTCATACTTCAGGGTGAAGTGCCCGCTTTCATGCTGAGAGAAATCGGATTCAGCGCTGACCTCTCGTTGAGCCTTTTCCAGGTAGCGCTGAATCATCGCGTCTGGCCGCAGCGATAAAGAGCGTTTCCAACTGCGGATTGCATCGGCCGTGCGATCCGACGCGAACTGTGCGTAACCTAGAACAGCCAGCGTATCCGGCGAATCAGGGGCTACCCGCGCGCCACGCTCCGCATAGAGCAAGGCTTCTGCCGGATTTCCCGTCCTCACCAGCAACGCAGCGTAATAGTTGAGAACGGTGGGATTCTGCGAATCAAACCTCAAAGCCGTTTCGAAATACTTCCGTGCGGCGGCAAAATTACCGCCCTCAAACTCATGTTTGCCGGCGATAAAGTATGCAGAAGAAGCCGCAGCCGCATCTCCCGCTTGTTCCAGATTCCCGAGCGCCTCAACATCTACTTTGCCGTTGCGAATAACCTTGTCAACGACAAGGGATTCATTCTTTAAGTTGCTGGTTGGAGCAAAGGCGGGAACGTCGTGTTCGTTTCCAGCTCTATTGGAAGCATATCGCGGCGGAACTCCTCCCGCTTCGATCCGCTCCACGGAGGATTTAGGAACGGCATAGGAGTCATCGCCAAGGTCGTACTCGATCCGGGGTCCATTCTCTCGAATGCGGTCGGCCCAGATTGAGCGCCCGTTCTTAAGGTGAATGACATCCGCTCGCGCACTGAAAGTAGCGGTGACGGCGACTAAGAATAAGGTGACAGGTCCCCTCACTAGGGCGCATTCTAGCAATGGGGACCTTCTCAGCCTACGTGACCAAGGTAACGAAAAAAACAGCTGGCGGGCTCAGTGTTTTGTTATGGATGAGCCTGGTTGCTGCCGCAGGCCAGCAAGCTCCGACAATGAATGCCGCGAGCGGCGTTGAGGCACTTACCGGCCAAAAGCTTTATCTGCAATTGAGCACGGTTGGTCTGGATCAACGCCGCGTGTACCGGATTCGAGATGCCGCGTTCAACCGCGCGGCATTCCACATTACGCTCGATGATGGAACCATCGCCTTCACAGAAGATGTCGCAGGGCACGTGACCGGCGCAGTCTTCGAAGGGGATGGGGAAGTCCTGCTCGTGCCTCCAAATAATGTGGAACGAAGTTCGATGGCCTTGTTTACCAAGTCAGCCATTCTTGAGGAACGTTTTGTGACCGCGTTCTTTCGGTTTAATGACGAAACCTATTCCGAACTCCAGCCTTTTCTGCGCAGTACCGACAATTCCGAGGACTTCTATGGTCAGTGGAATCTTGCCCTGAAGCGATTCTCGGAAGGAGATGCCCTTCGCTTGCTGATGACTTTCAGCCGCCTGCTTCCGGTGACCTCCTCATCCGCCTCAGCCGTGGCAAGTCGATCTACTGGCGATGACCATTTTCTGCATGCCCGCATGCAGGGCCGGAAGCTCGGCGTCTTCGATATTTACAACGATTCTGAGGCGCCGGAACAGGTGTGGGCAGGCAAACTCGAGATTGTGGACGGAAGCAGCTTCTACAATGTGTGGACCTCATTCTCGCTCAGCCGCCAGGACAAAACAGGAGAAGCAGTAGGGGGACTCACTGCAGAGGAAGGGAAGCCGGGTTCCGTCGAGATTACCGATATTAAGATCCGGTCGGAAGTCAAACCGCCCACCACGCTGAGCGCGACGGCTGACTTGCGAATTGACGTTCGACAGGGAGGAGCGCGCGCGGTTCTATTCGAATTATCGCGGTTCTTGCAAGTCAAGAGCGTTGAAGCGAACGGACACGCGGTGCAATTCATTAACAACCCAGCCCTCGAGGGTACCCAACTCGCCCGGCGTGGGAATGACACCGTCGCCGTCATCTTCTCTGAGCCCCTGCAAACAGGCGAAAAGCTGGACCTGAAGTTCGTCTACGCTGGCGATGTACTCTCCGAGGCTGGAAGCGGCCTCCTCTATGTTGGAGCGCGCGGCACCTGGTACCCCAACCGCGGGCTCGCCATGTCAAATTTCGATGTTGAGTTCAAGTATCCAGAACCGTGGACCCTGGTGGCTACTGGGAAGAAAGCGGAACCTTCAGGAGAAATGACTGGTTCCGAGGGGCAGAGAATTGCGCGCTGGGTGAGTGAGCGACCACTTCCCCTTGCGGGTTTCAACCTCGGCCGATATTCCCAAGTAACGACTCGCGCCGGCAACGTCGAGATACGAACCTACGCCGCTGCGGGAGTGGAGCGGAGTTTCCCTAAACCAGTCCCAGAACCTGAGCACGAACCTGCAGCCGGCCGGTTTCCGAGGCTGGGCACACATCCCCTGCCTCCGACTCCTGCCCAGTACGCGCAAGTTGTCGGAGAGCGTGCTGCTACCGCGATCGACATCTTTTCCAGGAACTTCGGGCCTTATCCTTATGGAAGCCTGTCGTTGACGCAGATGCCGGGTCCGATCAGCCAGGGATGGCCGGGCTTGATCTTCTTATCCAGTTGGGCTTTCCTGAGCGGTCCGGAAAAGGCCGCGCTTCACATGGACGATGTGGACCGTGTTTTAAGCGACCAAGTCGTGGTACACGAGACGGCGCACGAGTGGTGGGGAGACCTGGTCGGCTGGAGCCGGTATCGTGACCAGTGGTGGATCGAGGCGCTTGCGAATTACAGCTCCCTCATGCTGCTCGAGAAGGAAGATCCCGTAAAGTTCCGGATGGTGATGGATCGTTTGCGCGAGAACCTGCTAAGCAAGAACAAAGATGGCGAGACCCTGATGGATGCCGGTCCAGTCACCTTGGGCAGCCGGCTATTCTCCTCCAAATTTCCCGAAGGGTACGAAGCAATCAGCTATGGCCGCGGCACATGGCTGTTTCATATGCTGAGACACATGATGATGGATTCGGAGAAACAGGCCAACCTGAACCCCAAAGAGAGGGCGGACGAACCTTTTCTACGCGTGCTGAGAACCGTACGGGAGCGATATCAAGGAAAGGCAATCAGCACTCGCGACCTTCTGCGCACCTTTGAAGAGCAATTGCCGAAGTCCGCGTGGTATGAAGGCAAAAACTCCCTCGACTGGTTCTACGAGAGCTGGGTGAATGGAACATCCATCCCTAAACTGGAACTGCAAGGCGTGAAATACAGCGACACAGCAGGAGCCACGTCAATTAGTGGAGTGATCGTGCAAAAGGCCGCATCGAAAGATCTGATCACATCTGTGCCAGTCTATGCGCTGAAGGGTGGGAAAAGCGTGTTTGTCAGTCGGGTGTTCGCGGAAGGTCCCGAGACCCCGTTTCGTGTCCGCGCGCCTTTGGGGACACGAAAGGTCGTACTGGATCCGCAAAACACCGTTCTCGCCCACGTTCACTGAGAATGACCTTCCACTCTGGGACGAGTTTCCGGATTTGGACTCCGTCCGTTTGCTGCAATCGCATTGCCCCACAAGTAAGTCGTTTGTAATGACAACTGGTCGGTCCAGCGAAGCGCTCCGTTCCTGGCAGGCAATGTGCAACAGCCATTTGCTGTCTGAGGACGCCAATGTTGAATGCAGAGCTTAGCCGCATCTCTTCAGCCGAACATTGCACGCTCGTCCTGCCGAAAGGCAGGATTCTTCTGGTTGAGGATGAACAGTTTCTACGGACCGTGATTCAGCGGGTCCTGTGCGACCAGGGATATGAAGTGATCACCGCGAAAGATGCAGCCGCAGCCCTGCGCGGGTTCCGCCAAGTGCAGGGGAACGTCGACCTGCTCATCACGGATGTAATTCTGCCTGGGCGAAACGGTGCGTGGCTTGCCGCGAAATTGATGAGGAAACGACCCGGGCTGAAGACCGTTTTGATCTCAGGGTATCCCGAGGGAATCGCGCGTAGCCGTCAAAGAAGCGCGATTGCCAGCATCTACTATTTGCCGAAGCCGTTCACAACAGAAGTCCTGACAGAAAAGGTTAGAGAGGTCCTTTGTGGGTGAGTTCACGACGCTCACACGGCCCGGCATGGGCAGTGCTGGATTGTCGGGAGACCTGACTAATGCGGATGATAAATCGCATTTAAGATTTCATGAATTTCATCCAGGTAAGCTTCCAATTCAAAAGTGAGGCGGGCCCAGTCAAATTCTTTCAGCCGAGGGTGATGTTGTGACAACACTTCAAAAGCGGCCCTGGGGGTCGGGGCCGGCCGGCGCACGAGCACTGCGCGGCGGATTGCTGTAATTAGGGGCTGTCATGCGATCACTGAGCCTTGTCTTTTTCTTCTTCGCCATTTTCGAATGCCCGAGATTGCGCCTGCAATGTTGAATCCGTCTTCAACAGTTGTGTTCTGCCAAATCGTTCATCGGCATTGAGGAGCTTGGCTTTACTCGCCAGAGATGAAAGGGATCCGCTCTGCGCACCTCGGTGCGAACACGGAACCTCTTTATTTTCAGATCGGCCACGTTTGGCAACCAAAGAAGTCGATTTCACGAACTTCGCGTCGTTGGATCTACTCGGACAGCGCTGATTTCTTTGTTCCTTCAGTGCTGTGGAAGGTCCTTCTTCAGAATCACCACATCCACTCGACGGTTGAGGGCCCGCCCTTCAGGACTCGCGTTTGAAGCAATGGGGTGGTATTCCGCATACCCCGCGGCGGAGAGATGTTCCGGAGCGATGCCAAAGTTGACGATCAAGAGGCGTACCAACTCTGTTGCTCTCGAGGTGGAAAGCTGCCAGTTGTCATTGAAACGTGAGTTGTGGATAGGGACATTGTCGGTGTGACCCTCGATCCGGATCGCACAGCCTTGCGCGGCCAGAAGTGTCGCAAGTCGATCAAATGAGGATCGAGAACGGGCTCGAATGGTAGCGGAACCGCTCTCAAAAAAGCCGATTTCACGCAAACTCACAACCAATCCATCCCGTTCCGTATGCAGGGCCACTTCAGCGCGAGAAATTTCAGGCCCCAACGTTTGCTCCAGTTCTTTGCGCAAGGAAGCCAAGTCGCCGTTTTCCTCGCTTCCCGAGGGAGTTCCTTTGGACGAGGGTACCGTTCGGCCCAGAGAAGAGACCCGCTGAGCATTCTCAATTGCCTGAACTCGATTGAAGGGCATGGGCTCTGCCGAATTCAAGGGCACCGCCGAAGTAGATGCGGGAAAGACCCCCAGTTCCTGAAAGGCCACTTGGATTGCCAACGCCAGCTTTCCCACTTTCCTTTGGTCCACCTGAGAACTCGAATACAAAACCACAAAGAAGGCGAACAACAATGTGATGAAATCGGCGTACGACACCAGCCATCGATCATGATTGGCATGCAGGGGGGGCCTCTTGCGCCGGCTCACTGCGCCGCCTCGGCTTTTGCCTTATGAAATGTAATCGGGACCGCCGCGTCCGCGAGGAACCCAAGGAGCTTCGTCTCCAGCATGCGAGGATTCATTCCTTCCAGGATCGAAACCACCCCTTCAACTGTCATTTCCCGGATCACCTGCTCCTCCCGGATACGAATCTTCAATTTGCCGGCGAACGGCAGAAACAAGAGATTGGCGGAACCGACGCCATAAATGGTTGCCACGAAGGCTACGGCGATGCCGCGACCCACTTCCTCAATGTTGTTCAGATGTTGCATGACCTGGATCAGCCCAAGCACCGCTCCGATAATGCCGATGGTAGGAGAGAAGCCTCCTGCGGAATCGAAAACCTGAGGGATTTTCTCCTCGTGTTCGGCCTGGTTATCCATTTCCAGTTCCATCATCTTCCTTAGTTCTTGTGGCTCGGTACCATCTACAGCCAGCATGAGGGATTTGCGCAGGAATGGGTCATCGATTGTTTCAAGGTCTGCATCAAGCGATACGATGCCCTCACGCCGGGCCTTGTTGGCGTAGGCCACCAACTCGCGAATGGTGTGATAAGGATCTTTTTTCGGCTCGACAAAAACCTGGATCAGGCGTTGTAAGGCGGTCAGCACGATGCGAAAAGGAAAGTGAATGAGAACGGCTCCGAGGGTCCCGCCAAAGACGATCATTGCGGCTGTGGGCTGAACAATCTGGCTCAGGTTTCCCCCCTCCAGGAGCAACCCTGCCAGGATGCCGCCGAGCCCGATCAGAACCCCCCCCCAACTTGCCTTATCCACGATCTATTCGCCTCTCGACCTGGGTCTCTGACTTCGGTTCGTTATCTTGCAAGGATGCCGGTGCAACCGCGGTGCGGTCCCAACATAGCGAGAGCCCCTGCAACACAGAACGGCGAAATGCGATGATGCGGTTGAGAACCTCGTCCGCGCTCTCCCTTACGATAATCTTCTCTCCATTGAGCAGGGTGAGAACTGTGTCTGGCGCCTGCTCCACAAATTTGATGAGATCGGAGTTGACCGTCAGAGGATGACTATTAAGTCGGGTAAGCCGAATCATCCGGTATGCCTCCCGAAGACACGCCACCCATGGTGGAGAGCGGCTCCTGCTGTTGTCATCGGCATACGACCCTTGGTTCATAAGGAAAGTGGAGGGTCCGTCCGATGACCCAAGTACCACGCCTTTGGTGCCCGCCGGATTAAAGCCACATCGCATTCTGCCGATGTGCGTAGTGAAGCTATTCAGGTTCCGTCAGAGAACGAGGAAACGGACAGGTCCTCCGCAGAAAACCTATGGGAGGCGGTTCTAGGGAAAACGGAACCCAACACAAGGAGCAACTCAAATGTCGTTGAGTATTCTGAATAACATTCCGTCCCTGGCCGCACAAAACCAATTGGCGATCACGGGATCTGCACTGCAGAAGACATTGTTCCGGCTCTCCTCGGGGTCACGCATCAATAGCGGCGCCGACGATGCTGCCGGCCTGGCTATTGCCGATGGCTTGCACGCCAACGTTACAGCCTTAACTCAATCCAGCCGCAACGCGAATGACGGCGTCGGCAAACTGCAAGTTGCCGACGGTGCTCTGGCACAGGTCACCTCGTTGCTGAACCGCGCTGTTACCCTGGCGACTGAAGCAGCCACGGGCACAGTTTCGGTCGCTCAACGCGATGCGCTGAACGCCGAATTCACCGCGATCAAGGCCGAAGTCGATCGCATCGGCGGAAACACCACGTTCAACGGTACAGCGGTATTCCAGTCTGCGACCGTCACCGACAGAAATCAGTTGGTCAGTCAGACCGGTTCCCTCACCGTGGGGACCGCTCTGACCAACGCGGCTACTTCCATCTTCACCTTTGGAGGCAAGACGGTGACCTTCACCGCCGGCGCAACCTCCACGGTCGGCAACCTCATCAACTACTTGAACGATCCCGCGACTGGCAAAGGCCTCTACGCATACATCGCTTCCAGCGGCGCCAATAGCGGCAAGTTGATCGTGAAAGACACAACCAACAACGCCGATGTCGCGTTCGATCCCGCCAGCACGGAGGCTGCTCTTGGCAACTTCTCCAACGCTACGGGTTCGGGTGCAGCCAGCACCGATATCTACCTCAGCGACTCCACTTCCACGGGCGCGAGCACGATTTCGGTGACGGTCGGCGCGATTTCCTCGTCGGCTCTGAACCACGGCAGCTCAACGGTTGACATCAGCGGCGACTCTCTCACGGGCGTAGACGATGCCACCGGTATTGCCAATGCCAAGACCGCACTGGGCCACATCAACACAGCCATCGCCAACGTAGCCGGCATTCGTGGCGACATCGGCGCTGGCATTAACCGCCTGCAGAGCGCAGTCACGGTTATCCAGAACCAAACGCAAAACCTGACGGCTGCTGAAGACGGCATCCGTGCCTCCGATATCGCATCGGAAGTGGCCAACCTCACCAAGTACTCGATCCTGAACCAGACCGGCATCTCGGCGCTGGCCCAGGCGAACCAGATGCAGCAAAGCGTACTCTCGCTGTTGAAGTAAGAGAACTATGAAGAAGGTGGGCAGTAATTGCCCACCTTCCCTGGTTGCCATCGCGGAGGATCTATGGCTATCGATTCCGTAAATGGCACGGTGCCCGTCCAGGCGGAGCAATGGGGGTCTGGTTCCACACGCACGACATCGAAACCTACCCCCTCCGCCGATCCTCATCCTCTTCCCGCGTCGGCGGTTCTACCCGATCGAAAGGTCAGCGTTGCGCTTGAGGACAATCAAGTGGTCTACCGCTTTATTGACCAGCGTAGCGGTGAATTGCTGCAGCAAGTGCCTCCTGAGGAGGTACTACGGGTGATGAGGAACATCGCGGAGTTGCAGAAAGAGATCGCCCAGAGAGTGAACCACAAGGCGTGAAAAGGCATTGGGAGAGCATCGCCCTTTGTGGAATGCGCCTCCTCGAAAACGGCAACCATCTTGCAAACACCGAATCTGTTCCAATCGCGGTGACGTCTTAGTCCGCGCTTAGACTGAGGATGCATATGTCAACCAGTGGAATCAGCTTGGCTAGCCTGGGATTGAGTTCGTCGAGTTCGAACTCAGGCATTGATGTCACTGCCGTCGTAGACCAGATTCTCTATGCGAAACGCGCTCCGGAGCGCCTGTGGCAAGCGCAACAGGCCAGCCTCAACCTCCAAGCCGTAGCGCTGAAAACGATTAATGGAGAGTTAAGCGATCTCCAAATCAAAGTCAATGCATTGAAAGACAGCTTCGGCGTGGTTGGCAGTAAGACGGTGACTTCCTCTCAGCCCGGAATCCTAACCGGGACCGCGCAAAACAACGCGATCTCTGGCAATCACACCATCGTGGTCAGCCGGCTCGCATCCACCTCCACCTATTACTCGGATGCAGTCGCTTCCGACGCCGCTTTTGCTCCAGGCACGATCTCTCTGCAGGTGGGATCCGGTCAGGCCACCCTGATTACGATTGACGCCACTAACAACACCGTCGCCTCCCTTGCCAGTCATATCAACGGACTGAATCTGGGAGTGAAAGCAAGTGCGATGAATGATGTTTCAGGATCAAGGCTGGTTCTAATCAGCAATACGACCGGCGGCGCTGGCGATCTCACTCTCTCGGGCCAGCTTACCCTCGCCTCAAACGGGAGCGCCGTCAATTTCAGCAAGATCTCCGGCCAGGATGCAGCATTCACGGTGGATGGCGTTCCCGTGAACAGCAGCACAAATTCGGTCAACACCATCATTCCGGGAGTGACTCTGAACCTGGTTGGCGCCTCCCCTGGTACTCAGGTGGAGGTAGGCGTCGGGCCGGATATGGCTCGAGTCACCTCTGCCGTGAATGACTTCGTCAGCAGCTACAACACGTTGATTGCGGCTATCAATGTTCAGTTCACCGCCCCAAGCGAAGGCAATTCTGCCCCGCCTCTGGAGGCGAACACCTCGCTTCGACTCCTGCAGACGAATCTACTCTCCAACATGACCTATTCGATGAGCGGCAACAACGGAATTACCAGCCTGGCATCGATTGGCATAACCATGAACAACGACGGCACCATGACACTGGATTCAACCCAGCTGGATCACGTGCTGCAGAACAATTTTTCCGATTTCCAGGCCTTCTTTCAATCATTCGACACCTCAAACCCTGGGTTCGGATATCACCTTGGGAGCGACCTGCTGAACCTGACAGACACGACCGAGGGCCTTTTGAACGTTGAGATCACCCAGAACACCGCAACTCAAAAGCTCTTGACGGATCAGATCAATCAGTTCGAAGACCAGTTGGCCACTACCCAGCAACAGCTCATCGCGCAATACAGCAAGATTGATGCTGCCCTGCGGCAATACTCGACGCTTATGACTCAGATCGCTGCTGAACTGAGCACCTTGCCACAAATCAGCAAATGATTCATGAACCCACTCGAATGCTATCGGCAGGCGGAAGCGCAAGGTGAAAATCCAGTTCAGCTCGTGGTGCTGCTCTACCAGCAGCTGATTAAGGACCTTCGAGCGGCCATCGAAGCGATGCAAGAGAGCCAGGTCGAGCGCCGCACGGCGGAGATGGATCATGCCCTGGTGGTTCTCGCCCAGTTGCAGGGCACGCTGAACAAAGAAAAAGGCGGAGAAGTCGCGGCCAATCTGAGCCGCTTTTATGACTTGTTGCGGGCCAGCATTATCGAGGCGCAATGCTCCGGCAACAGTCGTATTCTCAAGGACCAGGTTGCCAACCTCCTGACCCTGCACGAGGCTTGGACCGAAGTTGCCAAGTCCCAAGCGCGCCCGCCGGCCGCCCCAGCGCCGGCCCCCAACGAGACAGATCTTCAGCACCGTGTTCGTGGGGATTGGAAGGTATGACTTTGGACGGGCTATTTTATCGCTTGTGCGTTGCCAATAGAGAACTGGCGCCGCTCCTGGCGACTTTGGAACGTGGCGGGCAGCAATCCCCATTTGTCCTGGCCGAGAGCCTGGAACGTGTGCTGTTGAGTTTGGCGCAAGTACGCGACTCAGACATAAGCGAGTTGAACGGCGCAAGCCTTGACGCTCGCATATCCAGTGAATTGAGTTCCTACCGCAATCAACTCGTCCACCTTAGAGAACTGTTGCCAGGCATCCAAGTGCGTTTGCTGAGCGAGCGGTCGAGACTGGAGAAAGAACGCCTTCATCTTGAAACAGCAAATGCCTGGGCCGAAGGGAATCGTGAAACCTTCGAGCACAAATGAACTACTGTAAATAGGCAAACAGGCTCAACTGGGACACTTTCCCAATGGCAGCGAG
>Ga0070741_10001582_pt1 | contig 68141 bp, 64 predicted proteins | sample Coa_R1_4_FD_66440 | JGI IMG/M metagenome (GOLD analysis project Ga0070741, IMG submission 66440) | Surface soil microbial communities from Centralia Pennsylvania, which are recovering from an underground coalmine fire - Coalmine... | ecosystem: Environmental > Terrestrial > Soil > Unclassified ...
TCCATGGCTTCGCGGAACACGTCGTACTGCTTCCCGGTCTGCGGACGGGGCTGTCGCTCTACGGTCTGTTTTTCTATCTCTGGAAAACGGTTCTGCCTTTCGGCCTGTATCCGCAGTATGTTCTGCCGGCCGGCATTTCGGTCTTCGACCGGCGCATTGTCCTCGCCGCGGCGCTGGCAGCGGCGCTGACGATCACCGCCGTCGTCTTGCGAAGGCGGCTTCCTGCTTTTGCAGCCGTCTGGGCGTGCTATGTGGTGACGCTGCTGCCTGTGCTTTCCTTCGCCCGGCTGGACACTCAGCAATACGCAGCGGATCACAACAGTTATCTCGCCACGCTCGGCCTGGCGCTGGCGGGGGCGGCCGCGATTGCCGCCATCCGGCGCCGCGAGATTGCCAGAGCGGCGGCTCCGTTGCTCATCTTGATATTCGCCATGCTTTGCCGGCGCCAAATCCCGGTGTGGCGGGATCCTTCGAGCCTCTGGACGGCTACGCTCGCCGGAGCGCCCGATTCGGTAGTGGCTCACAACAACCTCGGCGAGGCTCTGGCCGCCCAAGGCAGGCTCGGCGAGGCCGCCGCGCATTTCCGGCGGGCGATTGAGATCCGGCCGGGCTACGCTCAGGCCCATTACAATCTCGCCCGAGCCAGCCAGAAACAGGGGGATCTCCCGGGGGCCATCGCAGAGTTTCAACGGGCGCTTCAAATTGAGCCCGCCTTCGCGACAGCTCACAACGACCTCGCCACCTGTTACGCCGCCCTGGGCCAATCCGGGCCGGCGCTCGAACAGTACCGGCTCGCGCTGCGCTACCAGCCCGATTACGCCGATGCGCACTACAATCTTGGCAATCTGTTGCAGCAGCAGCGCCAGCTCGAAGACTCGATCGCTGAGTACCGGCAGGCGCTGCGTTACAACCCCGGGCTTGCAGACGCCCACAACAACTGGGGCGTGGCTCTGGACGCCCTGGGACGCCCGGCTGAAGCGATGGAACACTACCGGCAGGCGCTTTTGATTGCACCCACAAATTCCGACGCCCACAACAATCTGGGCGCAGCGCTGGAAGCGCAGGGGAAAAAGGACGAAGCTGTCGCTGAGTACCGGCAAGCGCTGCGTTTCAATCCCGGCCACCGGGACGCCGCCGCGAACCTGGCGCGAGCGCTCCGCGCCCCATAGCGCTCCAAAGGGCGGCGGTTCGGGAGGCTGGTCATGCGGCGAGCGATTCTACGATGCCCATTACTCATTCAGATCCTCGCGGGAGCCGGCCCGGCCGGAAACGGCAGCCCCTGATCGACCCCGGAGTGGATGCGATGATCACCAGCGATTCGCAGGCACTCCCAGTATTCTTGCGGCAGAAAGAGTCGCCACGCCGGGCCGGGACGCAAAGCTCGGGCCGGCTCCCGATTTCGGGTGGAACTGGCGCCAGGACTGTAAGAATCCGTCCCCAGGGTTGTTCCCCCGGTACGTCGGTTCCGCAGTCTTCCGTTTGCAGTACAATGGCTCTGCCACAGGCTCCGCAGGAGGACTACATGGCCGCCACGCTCAGCGCCACGAGCCGGGACCTCGATCTTCAGCATCTCTGGCACGGAAATTTGCAGCACCGCGATCTCGCCAAGCGCCCGCCGCTCGAAATCACGCGGGCGGAAGGCTGTTATGTCTACGATGCCGCCGGCCGCCGCTATCTGGACGCCATGGCGGGTCTTTTTTGCGTCAACGTCGGCTACGGCCGGCGCGAGATCGTGGCCGCGGTCGCCGACCAGATGTCAAGGCTGCCGTATTACCCCCTGACGCAGTCGCACGGCCCCGGCGCAAGGCTGGCGGCGCGGCTGGCCGGGCTTCTGCCAGGCGAACTGGGTCGGGTGTTCTTCGTCAATAGCGGCTCGGAAGCAGTGGAAACGGCGCTGAAAATCGCAAGGCAGTACGGCCGGCAGGCCCATCCCGGCCAGAACCGTTACAAAATCATCGCCCGGAATCGCGGCTATCACGGCTTCACGATGGGCGCGGCCTCGGCTACCGGACAGATCTTGCGCAAGCAGGCGTTCGAGCCCCTCGTGCCAGGATTTTTCCATGTCTCCCCGCCCGACCACTATCGCTGCCCGCACTGCTCCCGCGAGCCTGCCTGCACCCTGGCCTGCGCGGATGAGGTGGAGCAGGTCATCCGCGCGGAGGGTCCCGAAACCGTGGCGGCGGTGATAGCCGAGCCTGTAATCGGCGGCGGGGGCGTTTTTCCAGCTCCCGAGGGCTATTGGGAGCGGCTGCGGGAAATCTGCGACCGCTACGAAGCGCTGCTGATCGCCGATGAAGTAATCACCGGCTTTGGGCGTACCGGGAAGCTGTTCGGCTTCGAGCACGCCGGCATCGTGCCGGATATCATCACTATCGCCAAGGGAATCACATCCGCCTATCTTCCGTTGGCGGCGGCGGTCGCCACCGAGCGCGTCTTCCAGATCTTTCAAGCGGGCGAGTCGGATGAAGCGAAGTTTACACAAGTCAGCACGTTCGGGGGCCATCCAGCCTCCTGCGCGGCGGCGCTGGCCAATCTCGACATCCTGGTGGGCGAACGGCTTTGGGAAAACGCCGCGCGCATGGGAAGCTATTTGCTCGAGGCGCTGCGCGCGATTCACTCGCCATTTATCGGCGAAGTGCGCGGACGCGGGCTGCTGATCGGACTGGAAATGGTGGAGAGCCAGGATACCCGCACGCCGCTTCCCGAGGCAGCGGCCGCAGGCCTTCAGCGCGCGATCCGCGATGCGGGCGTCATCGTAGGGCGCAACAGCGACACCGTGCCCGGGTTCTGCAACGTGTTGATCCTTTCGCCGCCGCTGACGTTGAGCCGCGAACAGGCGGACGCGATTGTGGAGGCACTGGAAGCCGGACTGGCTCAACTGCACTGAGGCCGCGCCATCTTGCGCCGTCTTCGGCATCCAGCCAGGGGCGGCCGTGCGCTCAGCCTGCGCGTTGCTGTTACTGACTGGGTCTGCCGCTTTTTTCTGCGCCTGTTAGAATAGTTCTACTCTGCGCTCCCGACCCTCTGTGGCCAAGACGCCATTCCGAAAAATCTTAATCGCCAATCGCGGCGAGGTCGCAGTTCGCGTGATTCGCGCATGCCGTGAGATGGGAATCGCTTCCGTTGCTGTTTATTCGGAAGCAGACCGGGCCGCGCTGCATGTCCGCATGGCCGATGAAGCCCGCGCTATCGGCCCTGCGCCGGCGCCGGAGAGCTATCTGTCGGTGGAACGCATTATCGAAGCCGCGCGAGCCAGCGGAGCCGGCGCTATTCATCCCGGTTATGGTTTCCTGAGCGAAAATCCGGCATTGGCGCGGGCTTGTGATGAGGCCGGCATCGTGTTTATCGGCCCCAGCGCCGGGTCTATGGAATTGATGGGGTCCAAAACAGCGGCGCGGCAGAGAATGCTCGCGGCAGGCGTTCCGGTTGTGCCGGGCGCCACCGCTGCGGCCGCTGACTGGCGCCAGGCTCAGGCGGAAGCTCGCCGCTTTGGATATCCCATTTTGGTGAAAGCAGCGGCCGGCGGCGGCGGCAAGGGCATGCGAGTAGTGGAGCGCGAAGAGGAATTACCCGCCGCCATGCGCGAGGCGGCCAGCGAGGCGGAGCGAGCCTTCGGGGACCCCAGTGTTTACATCGAAAAATACCTGAGCAGGCCCCGGCACATCGAGATCCAGGTGCTGGGCGACCGCTACGGCGAGCTGATTCACCTCGGGGAACGAGAATGCTCGCTGCAACGCCGGCATCAAAAGGTGATAGAAGAATGTCCTTCGCCGCTGGTCGCCGAACACGAAGAGATGCGGCGGAAGATGGGCGAGACCGCCGTCCGGGCGGCGCGGGCAGCCGGTTACTACAACGCCGGCACGATCGAGTTCCTGGTCGATGAGGACCTCAATTTCTATTTCCTCGAGATGAACACCCGGCTTCAGGTGGAACACCCGGTCACGGAGATGGTGACCGGAATCGACCTGGTGAGAGAGCAAATTCTGATCGCAGCAGGAGAACCGCTCGGACGCCGCCAGGAGCAGATCGGCTGGAGCGGCGCGGCGATCGAGTGCCGCGTGTATGCCGAAGATCCCAGCAACAATTTCTTCCCTTCGCCCGGCCGCATTGCGTCCATGAGCGAGCCTGCCGGACCCGGCGTTCGCGTCGATTCGGGCGCTTACCCGGGCTGGACGGTTCCCATTGAATATGATCCGCTGTTTGCGAAACTGGCGGTGTGGGCCCCTTCGCGCGAGGGGGCGATCGCCCGGCTGCGCCGCGCGCTGGATGAGTACCATGTCAGCGGCATTCAAACCAATCTCGGTTTCTTCCGAGAAATCGTAAATGACCCCGAATTCCAGGCCGGACGCCTTGACACAGGCTTCATCGCGAGATGGATGTCCCGCGCGAAGACCCCTCCGCTGGAATCCTGCGACCAGGAACGGGCGGTCGCTTTAGCTGCGGCGCTGTATGCCCTGCGCCGGGAGAACAGCGCAGCTTCGGCCTCCGAAGCTGCGCCTTCCCGCTGGAAGACTCAGGGCCGCGCGCGGCTGCTGCAATGAAGCTCGAGATCATCATTGACGGCAGGGCGCGGGCGGTCGAAGTGCCGGACCAGGCGCTGGCCGGCGGCCCGGGCAATTTTGTGATCGAGTCTTCTCCCATTCAGGGTGACATCCGGGAAATCGAGCCGGGCTTATATTCCGTCCTGATCGCCGGCCGCAGCTACGAAGTAAGAATCGATCCGGCTTCCGCATGGAGCGCCGGAACAGAGCCGGCCGCCCGCCCTGGGACGGACGGGCCGGCGCCGGATTACTACGCCCACGTCCGCGGACGGCGATATGCGGTCCAGGTGCGCGATCCCCGGCGGCTGCCGCTACAGCGCGGCCGGCCGGCCGCAGCCGGCCGCCAGAGCGTCGCTTCCCCGATGCCGGGAAAAGTGGTTCGCCTGCTCGTGAGCGAGGGGGAGCAGGTGAAAGCCGGACAGGGCTTGCTGGTCGTGGAAGCGATGAAGATGCAGAACGAAATTCGCGCGCCCAAAGACGGACGAGTAACCGCAATTCGAGTCGCCGAGGGCGCCGCGGTTGCCGGCGGCGAGACGCTGGCGGAAGTGGAATAGGCGGGCCTGCGGCCGGGCGGCCGCACTGTCAGGCCTTGACGGGAATTGGGAAGGCGGGAAATGAGTACCGGAGGCTGGCAAAATGCGTGAATTCGACGTCGTAACCGGCGCGTTCGGATATACGGGCAAGTACATCACCGCGCGATTGCTGGCGATGGGGCGCGCCGTTCGTACGCTGACCGCCCATCCGGATCGCCTGAATCCATTTGGCGGCAAGGTCAGCGTGGCGCCGTTCCATTTTGAAGTCGCCGGAAAGCTGGCGGCGAGCTTGCAGGGGGCTGACACTCTTTACAATACATACTGGGTGCGGTTCTCGCACGGCAAAGTCACTTTCGACCAAGCCGTGCGGAACACGCGAAAGCTCATCGAGGCGGCCGGAACGGCCGGCGTCCGGCGGCTGGTGCACATCAGCATCTCCAACCCTTCGGAAGATTCCCCTCTTCCTTATTTCCGGGGCAAGGCGATCTTAGAACGGGCCATCGCCGAGTCGGGATTGTCCTACGCGATCGTCCGGCCGACCGTAGTTTTCGGCCGCGAGGATATTCTTATCAACAACATCGGCTGGCTGCTCCGGCGTTTTCCGGTGTTTCTGATTCCTGGCTCGGGCCAGTATTGCCTCCAACCGGTTTTCGTCGAAGACGTGGCCGACATTGCGATCGCCGCCGCCTGCGCGGAGCAGAATGGCGTGTGGGACGCCGCCGGCCCCGAGGTTTACGTTTTTGAGGAGCTTGTGCGCGCCATTGCCGCCGCCGTGCGCAGCCGCGCGCGGCTCATCAGGGCCCCGGCGGGGCTGGTAGCGCTTCTATGCCGCCTGCTTGGATATTTCGTCGGGGACGTGCTGCTTACGCGCGATGAGGTGAAGGGACTCATGGCCGGCCTCCTGGTGTCCCACGCTGCGCCGGCGGGCCGGAAAAAACTCAGTGAATGGCTGGCGGAAAACTCGGAAACAGTCGGCGCGGCCTACGCCTCAGAGTTGCAGCGGCACTATCGTTAGCTGAAGAATGCTGCTCACGCCGGCCGCTGCACCCTCTCTTCTGAGGACCCGTCTCTGAGGAGCCCGGCCTCGCACCGCGCGAAGCAATGGACTTCGGAGGCGACCGGCAACAAGCCTCGAAACAGGAACCGGGGGCCGGAGCCGGAACCCGGCATCCATCCCCGGTTCCGGAACTGAACCTCTGCGCTTCAAAGCTGGACTCCGGGACTGAATCTAAAAAAGCGGATCTAGGTCGAGCCTGGATAATGGGGTTCCTTCCGGTTTGTGCGGAGGAAGTAGTCTAGAATGGATCAATAGGGGCGGTTAGCTCAGTTGGTTAGAGCGCCTGCCTTACAAGCAGGAGGTCACAAGTTCAAGTCTTGTACCGCCCACCATCTATTTTCAAGGACCTATATTCTCAAGACTTATGAGGGCATTAGTGTACCCTCTGCTGAGACATTGAGATCCAACTCGGGGATCCAACTTCCCTCCGCCAGGGCGCTCCTGCTGACCGGAGTAGATACGCTCAATACGCCCGGCCGCGTCCCGTTGCTTGCGTCCAACATGCGCGCACAGGCTCCCCGGGCGGGTGACGGTTCTGTCCGGCGCTCTGCTTCGATCGCCGGAAAGTGGATCGATTCCGCAACGTCACGTTGCAGGGCGGCGAACGTGCATAATATTGTCGAGGGGGCCCAATGAGACACGCGGTTCTATGGACTGTAAATATACTGTTGTTATTCGTGCTGGAGGCGGCGGCCCGAGGACAGACCCCGCCGAATACGCTCAGCGCCGAAGAAATGCAGGAGGGATGGATTCTCCTTTGGGACGGCAAAACGCTGAACGGATGGGAATCCCATGGGAGCGGCGTCTGGAAGGTGGAGGACGGAGCTCTGGTGGGCGAGCCGGAGGGCAAAGCCGGCTGGCTGGGGACAATGCAGGCATTCAGCGATTTCGTGTTGAAAGCCGAATTCCGCACCACGGCGGACTGCAACAGCGGGATCTACCTTCGCGCTGCACGTGAGGGCGTGCCGCGCCAGACCGGTTACGAGATCCAAATCCGCGACTACAAGGAACCGCAAGAGACCGTGCCGTTCCTGACCGGCAGTTTGGTGATGCACGCGCACGCTTCGGGCGCAAAGATCATCCCCAACCAGTGGAATCGCTACGAAGTGACCGCGCAGGGCGATCATTTTATCGTGGTCTACAACGGTCAAACGGTGCTCGATACCCGCCAGTCCAAAACTTCCTCCGGGGTCATCGGCCTGGAATACAACAATAGAAAAATCGAGTTTCGAAACCTCAAGTTACGTCCGTTGCGCTGAGAACGGGAAAACCACCCGGCGCCAGGGGCCGGCGATCCGGCTCTAGCGAGTATGCCGGCGGGCCAGGGTTTTTATCCAGCTCCGCTGCCCGGCAACTTGGGTGGATCCTGTTGGTCTCAGGCGAAACCGGAACCCGGAGGGACACGCGCCTGGAAACATTCTTATATGAAAACGTTTTGTCTGGCCGTTTTCCAGCGCTCAAGGAACTAGCGTGGATCGTGGCAGGAGCCGCAGCCCACCGGGCCCCCCCGCGTCCGGTGGCAGTCGATGCAGGCGGCCATTGCCAGATCAGTCTCGCGGCACGTCACGTCCCGCTCTTGCACCAGCCCGTGGCAGGTTTGACATTCGACTTTTCCTTTCTTGACGTGCTCCGCGTGGCTGAACTCGACGTAATCCGGCAGGCGATACACAGGCTCCCAGGGAACCGGCTTGTGCTGCTTGTCATAGGCGGCCAGCCGATGGATGGGTGTACTCTCTTTTTTGATCGTGATATGGCATGCCATGCAGGTTGCAGTCGAGGGAAGACCCGCGGAATAGCCGGGCTTTTCCATGGCGTGGCATTCTGTGCAACGCAAGCCTGTCGCGGCGTGCTTTTTGTGGCTGAACGGGAGGGGCTGTGGCGGCGGCGGGGAAAAACAATCCTCGTCGCCAGCCGCGGCGGCCGTCAGGACGGTGAAGATCGCCAAGAGGACAGCGTTTCGAGCCATGGACCCGGAGGATGCAGACGGCAGACTTTCAGGATCGCATCGATCGGGAGGATTGACAAGGATACCGGCGTCAAATTGATCCGCTGTTGACCTCACGTTGCTTTCGGCTGGCTCCACGCTGCTGGCGCGCCGGCCAAACGTCGGTTCTCTATGCCCAAAGAAGCACGCCACCTGGTCAGTTTCATCGCCACACCACAGCCCGTGGTGGAAAAGATGCTGGGCCTGGCGAAAGTGGAGAAAGACGACGTAGTCTACGATCTGGGCTGCGGCGACGGCCGCGTGGTAATCGCCGCTGCCAAGAAATACGGCGCCCGTGCGGTCGGCGTCGATATCAACCCCGAGCGGATCAGGGAAAGCGAGGAAAACGCCCGCCTGGCGGGCGTAGCAGAGCAGGTTATCTTCCGCAACGAGGATCTGTTTGAAGCTGGGATTGCGGAGGCCACGGTGGTCACGCTTTACCTGGTGGAGTCGCTGAATCGGAAGCTCCGCATGAAGTTGTGGCGGGAGCTGCGGCCAGGAACGCGCGTCGTATCGTACAACTTCGACATGGGCGACTGGGAGCCGGAAAAGGAAATCGCGATCGAAGGGCGGAAGCTATACCTTTGGAGGATTCCTTTCCATCCCCCTACCCGGCCCTGATAGCCGCATCGAACTGTCCCCTGAAAATTTTGGAAATTACCGCTCAAGATCCTGCCCGTGAGACATGCCATCGATTTCCGGCTCTCAAAGCCGCCAGAGGGAGTAGAATATGAGCCATCTAGTGCTCGTGGAAGTGAGCGGAATGAATCGGATACACAACAGCAAGCATCTGCTCCACGCGCCGGCACTGCTGGTTTTGGGCGTTATCACAGCCGGCGCCGCCAGCGGCGAAGTCAGCTTTAACCGCGACATCCGGCCCATTATGGCCGACACCTGCTTCCGGTGCCATGGTCCCGATAAAAATGCACGCATGATGGGGCTGCGCCTGGACATACGGGAGGAAGCCACGCGGCGCACGGCGACTGGGGTGATCCCCATCGTGCCGGGCAAGCCCGAGGAAAGCGCCATCATCCAGCGCATTTTCGCGAAGGATCCGGCGCGGCGCATGCCCCCGGTTTACGCGCATAAAGAGCTGACAGAGACGCAGAAAGAAACGATCCGCCGCTGGGTGGCGGAGGGCGCCAAGTATGAGGGCCACTGGGCGTACCAGCCCGTGCGGCGTCCCGAAGCGCCTGCGGTGACCCAGGCCCTGGCGCCGATTCGAAATCCGATCGACGCCTTCATCCAGTCGCGCCTAGCTCGGGAAGGCTTACGCCCCTCGCCGGAGGCGGACCGGAGAACGCTGCTCCGGCGGGTTACGCTCGATCTGACCGGGCTGCTTCCTACCCCCGAGGAAGGGAGCGCGTTTCTCAAAGATCAGTCGCCGGACGCGTACGAGAAAGTCGTTGACCGGCTGCTGGCGTCGCCGCAGTACGCGGAAAAGCAGGCCATGCACTGGCTGGACGCGGTTCGTTATGCCGATACGGCCGGGTTTCACAGCGATCTTCCCTACCCGATCTGGCCGTATCGCGATTACGTACTGCGGGCCTTCGCCGAGAACAAGCCGTTCGACCAGTTTACCCGTGAGCAGCTTGCGGGCGATCTGCTGCCGAACGCCACTATCGAGCAAAAAGTCGCCTCGGCTTACAACCGGCTGAACCGGATGTCGCCGGAGGGCGGGCTGCAACCCAAGGAATATCTCGCGAAATACGGCGCCGACCGCGTGCGCACGACGAGCACCGTCTGGCTGGGAAGCACGCTCGGCTGCGCCGAGTGCCACGACCACAAATTCGACCCCTTCCTCTCGAAAGATTTCTATTCGATGAAGGCATTTTTCGCCGACATTCTCGAAACGGGGCGCGCCCCGGACATCGGTCCCGGCGCGTGGGGATCCAAGCTCGATCTGCCGACGCCGGAACAGCAGAGGCAGCGCGAGCAATGGAGCTGGCAGCTTGCCCAGGCGCGGCGCGATCTGGACGCGGAAGCCCAGGTGCTCGCCGCCGATACCAACTGGGAAGCGGAGGTATTGCGGCGCTACGAAGCGGGAGAACTGGATTGGCGCTACCAGCGGCCTGTCTCCGCGGAATCGGCCCACGGAGCCAGGCTGACGATTTACAACGATGAGCCGGTAGAAAGCAACTACTACATAGGCGGCACGCTGGTTTCCGAACGCGCCCCGGGCCGCGGCCTCGTTGTGGTCAGCGGGCCGAACCCTGACAACGAAACGTATACGGTTTCCTTCCGGCCGGGCGAGGGCGCCTGGACTGCTCTGGGCGTGGAAGCCGTTCACGATGAGAGCCTGCCCAGCCACCGGCTGGCGCGGGGGTCCGACCGCCTGGTGCTGACCGAGGTGGAGGCTCAAGTTTCGGAGGGCGCCAGCGGACCGGTCCGAAAACTGTCGTTTGTGCTGGCCACCCCGAGCATGCGAATCGAGCCGCCTGAGCTGCACCCGATGGCGGTCATCGACGGAGATCCCCGCACCGGGTGGGGCGTGGCCTCGAACGGCGACCCGGGCAATTTGTTTCTTGCGCTGCGGTTCGCGCAGAAGCTGCATACGACCGCGGATTCGGTGGTTACCGTCCGGTTGCGGCACGATTCCCAGTTCCGGCGCGCCACGCTGGGTCGATTTCGGCTCGCGCTTTCCGCCGGAGAGTATTCCTGGCCGGAGCCGGAGAATTTGCGAGCCCGCTTGAAGAAGGAGACCGGAGACCCGCCGCCGTCAAACCATGGCGGCGTGCCGGCCCGGGTGCTTACAGCCTTGCGGACTCCGGAAGACAAACGCACGGAGGAGCAGAAGCGGACGCTGTTGGACTATTACGAATGGCTCACGCCGGACTTGGAACATCGCCTGGCGCAGATCGGCAAACTGGAAGCGAAACTGGGGCAATTGGAGTCGCAGATTCCCCGCGTCGTCGTGACCGAAGCGACACGGCCGCGGGTGACCCGCATTCTGCCGCGCGCCAACTGGATGGATGACACGCATGAAATCGTCGAGCCAGCGATTCCGGTGTTTCTGGGCAAACTGGAGACCGGCGGCCGCCGGGCCACGCGGCTCGATCTGGCGAACTGGCTGGTCTCGCCGCGCAATCCGCTCACGGCCCGCGTGTTCGTCAACCGATTGTGGCGCGAGTTTTTCGGCGCCGGGATCTCCAAGACGCTGGATGACCTCGGGTCGCAGGGAGAATGGCCGGTCCATCCGGAGCTGCTCGACTGGCTGGCGTCGGAATTCATGCAGCCGGCCTGGCAGGCGCAGGGCGCGCACCCGTGGGACGTGAAGCACATCATCCGCACTATAGTAACTAGTCATACGTATAGACAATCCTCGCTGCCCAGGCCGGAGGTGGAAGAGCGCGATCCGGACAATCGTTTGCTGGCGCGCCAGAGCCGGTTCCGGGTGGACGCGGAGATCGTGCACGATATCGCGCTCGAGGTTTCGGGCCTGCTGGTGGAAAAATTCGGCGGCCCGAGCGTGCGGCCGTATCAGCCCGATGGCTACCTGGCTGCATTGAACTTCCCCAAGCGCGATTACAGCGCCAGCCGCGGAGAGGACCTGTACCGGCGCGGAGTCTACATTTTCTGGCAGAGGACCTTTTTGCATCCGAGCCTGCTGGCGTTCGACGCCCCCACGCGCGAGGAATGCACGGTCAACCGCGTGGCTTCGAATACGCCGCTCCAAGCGCTGGATCTGCTGAACGACCCGATATACGTGGAAGCGGCGCGCGCTTTGGCGCAAAACATGATCCAGAACGGCGGGCGCACGACGGAGACACGCATTCAATGGGCCTTCGAGCGAGCCCTGACGCGTCCCCCCCGGGCGGAGGAGCAGCGCATTCTTGCCGATTTGTACACAAAGAATCTCCGGCGCTTCCAGGCTGCGCCCATGGAAGCGAAAAAATTGATCGCAACCGGCGAAACGCCGGCGCCGCAGCGGATTGAGCCGGCAGAGCTGGCGGCTATGACGACCGTGGCTCGCGCGATTCTCAATCTGCACGAAACGATCACCAGAAATTAGGAGGAAGCTGTGGATCGAAGAGATCTGTTTACGGACATCCGCCGCCGGACGTTTCTGAGCCGCGGCGTCGCTGGGCTGGGGCTGCTGGCGCTAAACTCGCTGCTCGACCCCCGGCTGTTCGCCGCAGCCTCGGACTTGCAATCCAAAGGGGCCGTAAATCCGCTGCATCACCCGGCCAAGGCAAAACGGGTAATCTTCCTTTACCAGGCCGGCGGGCCTTCGCATCTCGAGACCTTCGACTACAAGCCCAAGCTGGCGGAAATGAACGGCAAGCCCATGCCCGAATCGCTGACCAAAGGGCAGCAAATCGCGCAGTTGCAGGGCAAGCCCTTGATCTGCTTCGGCCCGCAGCACAAGTTTCAGAAGTTCGGGAAGTCCCAGCAGGAGATTTGCTCTTTGTTTCCGCACATCGGCAGCGTGGCTGACGATATTTGCATCGTGCGCTCGATGTGGACGGAGCAGATCAACCACGACCCGGCGCACACGATCATGAATACGGGTTCGATCCTGCCGGGGAGGCCGAGCATGGGATCGTGGATTTTTTACGGACTCGGATCCGAGGCGGAAGATCTGCCCGGATTCGTGGTGTTGACCTCGGCGGGCAGGGGCGGCCAGATGCAGCCCATCGCCGCGCGGCAATGGTCGGCAGGATTGCTCCCCGGCAAGTTCCAAGGCGTGAAGCTGAACTCGGTGGGCGACCCGGTGCTTTACATTGAGAACCCGGCCGGAGTGAGCGCGGAGGTGCAGCGCGACTCGATCGAAGCGGTCAACAAACTCAACCGGCTGGAATACGACTCGGTGAAAGATCCGGAGATTCTGACTCGCGTGGCGCAGTATGAAATGGCGTTCCGTATGCAAACCAGCGTGCCGAGCCTGGTGGATATGAGCCAGGAACCCAAACAGATTCTCGAGATGTACGGCGCTCATCCCGGAGACGGGTCCTTCGCTTCCAATTGCCTGCTGGCGCGGAGGCTGGCCGAGCGGGGAGTGCGGTTTATCCAGCTCTATCACCGGGATTGGGACCACCACGACGCCGTCAAACAGAACGTAGCGCTGAAAGCCGAAGAGGTGGACCGGCCAACGGCCGCGCTGATCCAGGACCTGAAGCAGCGCGGCATGCTCGACGACACCCTGGTAGTCTGGGGCGGAGAGTTCGGCCGCACGCCGATGTCGCAGGGCGGCGATGGCCGCGATCATCACATCAAAGGTTTTTCGTTCCTGCTGGCGGGCGGGGGCATCCAAGGCGGGCTTACCTACGGATCGACCGACGACCTCGGCTATGCGGCGCAGGAGAATCCGGTCAGCGTGCATGACTTTCATGCGACCATGCTGTATCTTCTGGGAATCGATCACGAGCGGCTCACGATAAAGTTTCAGGGCATGGACGCCCGCCTGACAGGGGTGTCGGGCCGCGTGGTCAAAGAAATCTTGGCGTAAAGTTTCCCTTCCCCAGCGGACTGCACACAGCCTCCCACCAGGCTCGGCGGCTGCGCGATAATCGCCGCATGGCCACTCTCCGACTCATTGAATACGCCGATGCCAGCCCCGAAGTGCGGGAGGTCTACGACGACATCATGGCCACCCGCAAGACGGACTGGATCAACAATTTTTGGAAAGCTCTCGCGCGAGATCCCGTCACCCTCCGAAGAACATGGCAGAGCATCAAGGAAGTGATGGCTCCCGGCGCGCTGGACGCGCTCACGAAAGAGATGATCTACCTGGCTGTCAGCGCGACCAACCAGTGCGCGTACTGCATCGCTTCCCACACGGCCGGCGCGCGCAAGGCCGGCATGACGGACCAGATGTTCGCCGAACTGATGGCCGTGACGGGCATGGCGAACGAAACGAACCGCCTGGCCAGCGGCTACCAGGTTGAGATCGACGAAAAATTCAAGAACCCGTGAAGACGGCTTAGCAAGAGCCTTGCGGTGCGGCATCCGGCGCTCTCCACACACGCGGAAGCCGGGCGCCCAAGCGCGGATCCCTCGGACTGGGGGAATCCCTCGCGCCGGGTTTCAGATTCGTGAATCACACCATCTCCTGATGCGGCGATTGGCGGGCTGCTCGAGCATCCGGAAAACGGCGGCGGAGATGATCACCACCGCGGGCACATAGACTGCGGGCGTCGGCTCGGCGGCGAGGCGCCGGTACCACCAAAGCAGAGGAATGTGGAGGATATACATCGAGTAGCTGGTTTGCCCGAGAAAAACCATGATTCGTGAGGAAAGCCATCGTGCGAGCACGCCGCCTTCCAGAGAAAGTCCGATGAGAAGCAGAGCGTTGAGGGGCCGCAGAGCGCCGTTCAGATCAATGGGCCCACGGATGGTCTCGGGATTGAGAATAAAAAACGCGCTCAGGAGGATGGCCGGAACATAGAGCCAGTGGCCGCGTCCGGTGAAGGGGCGGCGAGAGCGGAGCAGAAGCTCGTAGGCGCGCGCCGTGAGAATGCCCATGATAAAGTCGGCAAGGTGAATCACCGGTTTCCAGACGTCAGGCACGCCCAGACGCAGGAGCGCGACGGGCAGGAAACAAACGGCGGCGCCGATGGCCAGTGCGTTGCGCCAGCTTATCTTAGACAGACATACCGCGCCCAGCGGAAAACATAAATAGAAGAAAATTTCGCAGGAAAGAGACCACGCGGGAGTGTTCCAGTGGACAGGCGGGGTCCCGGCCCACCCTTGCAATAACAGGCCATAGCGCGCCACAAGTCCCGCCTTTCCCGGCACGCGGTCCTGTATGATGAACGGCGCGACAATCAACAGACTCAGAGCATAGCCGGGATAAATGCGGGCGATCCGGCCGGCGCCATAGCGCAAAAAGCTGCCCCGGTTCCAGACCATCGAGCCATAGCCGCGGGCCAGCACGAAGCCTGAGAGGACAAAGAAGATTCCGACCGCCAGGTAGCTGCTGTGAAGAATTACGTACATCGGATGCGGCAGCCGAAGAGACCACGCGTCCAGTTCCGTCCCCGTGTCCATCAAGTGATTCAGGATTACCCAGAGCGCAAGAAAGAAACGCAAGCCCGTCAGGGCCGGCAGATACCGTCTCTTCGCCGCGAGATAGGGAGTTTCGTCGGCCCTTGGACGCTCTGCTGGCGCGGATGGGGTCTCAAGGACCGCCTCTTGAGCAAGACCCATAAGCAATGCGCTCCTTGATTGTATCGAGCCGGAGAGATTTTGCGCCACTCCGGGAAGCGGCGGTTCGCGCCGCGGTTCCGGCGGCGCAACACGGTATTTATAATAGGATTGGGCGACCGGCGCGTTTCAAGCGTGCCGCAAGGCGGGCGCGCAGAATGCCCGCGCTCGCGCGTGAGATCAGATTCTTTGCAGGCTTACGCGCAGGTCGATGCGTGCGCCTTCGCCGGGGCCGGTTTTCACCACCAGCGCGCCGTTCACCAGGCGCACGCGTTCGGCCATGCTGATGAGGCCGAGCCCCTGCCGGCTCTTATCTCCCGGGTCGAAGCCTTTCCCCGAATCCGCGACCGTGAGGCGCAGCGATCCTCCGGCGGACCGCAGCGAGATCACGATCATTTGCGCCCCCGAATGCTTCGCGGCATTCTGGATGGCCTCCTGGGCGACGCGGTAAAAACATAAAGCCACGTCCTGGGGAATCGAATCCGGCAGGCCACGCTGCCGAAACCGGATCTTGATGCCTGTCCTCTTTTGCACTTCTTCACAGTAGGACCGCAGCGCCACGCCCAGTCCGAGGTGTTCCAAAATCGAGGGATGCAGTTGGTAGGCCGTGCGGCGCACGTCGTCGGAGATTTCTTCCGCCCGCCGCCGGAGAGATTGCAGTTCTTTCCGGATGGCGGCCGCGGAATCGGGCAACTCCTGCTCCAGTTGCTCGACGCCCACGGCCAGCATGCAGAGCTTCTGATTCAAGCTGTCATGCAGCTCCCGGGAAAGGCGCCGCCGTTCTTCTTCCTGAGCCGTAATCAGCGCGGCAGTCAGGGCGCCCAGCCGCTCATCGCGGTGGCGTAATTCTTCCGCGTGGCGGAGATCGGTGATGTCGCAAAGAATCCACACGGCTCCCGTTATCCCATTGCCGCCCGCTATGGGATGTGCGCTCGCGCGAAACCAGCGGTCGCGGATAAGCTGGCGGCTCGTCTCGTGGGCTTTGGTGCGCAGGGCTCGGGTCAGCGGGTTCTGCTGGCAGGCCGGCACTATATCTTGATAATGCCTTCCCGGAAGGACGCCGGCGGCCTCCCCGAAGATGAGCTTGAATTTTTCGTTGCAGCGCCGAATTTTCCCGCCAGCATCGACCAGGGCGACGGCGTCATGAACGCTGTTGAAGGTCGCTTCCCAGTCGCACGCCATCGACTGCGCTTTCTCTTCCGCCTCGCGCGCCCGCAGCAGCGCCTTGAGAATCGCCGTCAACGCGGTATGATCCACCGGCGCGACCAGATAGGCGTCGGCGCCCCCTTCGGCGCCGGCGGCTGGAACAGCAGCGCACGCAGCAGAGACGTGCAGAACAGCTATGGAAGCCGTCTCCGGATCAGCCTTGATCTGCCGGCATACCTGGACCCCGCTTATGTCCGGCAGATTTGCGTCCAGAATGACGGCTTCCGGCCGGTCGGTTTTCGCTTGGGCGAGCGCCTCGGTTCCCGTAGCCGCTTCTCGCACCTGAAAGCCCGCCTGCCGCAATGCGCAGCTCGTCACATAGCGGGAGGCTTGCGTATCGTCTACGACCAGAACCACAGGCTCCACGCCGCCGCTCATAGGATCACCGCTCCGGCGGCCATCCCTTCCCCGCCGGCCACGGCAAGCCGTATTTTCGATGTATTCACAAACATTTCAGACTTCCAGCTTCTGTTTTTTGGACGCAACCGGAGGAGAGAGAGTCGGAGCGGCAGACGCCAGTATAGCATCCACAGAATTCAGCGCCACCTAGGGAGAACCCGAGCCGCCGGGCAAAAAGGGGCATGGGCCGGCGCACGGGTTTCAGCGGTTCCCCGCCGGCCGGGGGAGGAAGACAAAAGCGCGTGGGACTTTCCCGCCCTTCGGCCGCTTCAAATCTTTCCCCGGGAACGTTCTTCGATTTCGCGGGTAATGTATTCCGTGTAGGCGATCAGCGCCGCGCGGTACTTCCGGTTGGCGGAGAAGAATTCATCGTTAGCGCGAAGCAGAGCCGCGGTGCTGTCGGGAGTCCCAGCCAGATCGCGAGAAAGCGCGGTGGCTGATTCCAGCCGGTCCAGGGCGGCGCGGTGAGCGAGCCGAGCCTTTTCCAGCTCTTCCGAGAGCTTTTCTCGCGACATAATCTCGCCGCTCCGGAATTAGAATAGCACAGGCTGCGGCTCCCTATTGCTGTATCTTGCGCGGAAAAGAAATGGTGAACCGCGTTCCCTGGCTCCGATCCAGTTGCAGTGTTCCCTGCAATTGTTCGACCAGCAACCTTACCAGTTGCAGCCCCATAGAGGTGGCGTGGGCCGGATCGAGATTAGCGGGCAATCCGACGCCGTTGTCGGCCACCGAAAGAACGCACTGCGAGTCTCCGCACTCCAGAGTGACCTGGACCAACCCGGAGCGTTCCTTCGGAAACGCGTGCTTGAGGCAATTGCTGAGCAGCTCATTCACAATGAGGCCGACGGGAACCGCCTGGTTGAGTTCGAGCTCGGTGTTCCGCATGTCTGTGCGCAGCCGGATGCGGTCGGGATGGGCCCGGTAGAATTCGAACAGGTCTCTCGCCAGCTTTTGGATGTACCCGCCGAAATCGATGTGGGCGAGATCAGGCGATCCGTACAGCAGTTCATGGATGGCGGCGATGGACTGCACGCGGTGATGCATCTCTTGAAACATGGCTGCGGCTTCCGGATCGCGCAGGTAATCGGACTGTAGCTGGATGAGGCTCACAATCATTTGCAGATTGTTCTTCACCCGGTGATGAATCTCTTTTAGCAGGACGTCTTTTTCCTGAAGAGACCGGCGCAGCCGCTCTTCCGCCTGCCTCTGCTGGGTAGTGTCGCGCATCACCATGGCGAAACCGCGCAGCTTGTCGGTCTCGTCCCGGACACTGGTCAGGATGGCATTGGCCAAAAACCGGCTGCCATCCTTCCGGGAAAACCAGCGTTCGTCCTCGGCGCTCTTTTGGGTCCGGGCTTTTTCGAGCAGCCGCTCCGGTTCGCCCCGCCCGGTGTCTTCGCGTGTGAACAGGCGGGAGAGCGGCTGGCCCAGAATTTCCGTTTCGGTGTAGCCCAAAATGCGCTCAGCGCCGGCGTTCCAACTCGTGATATTGCCGCTGGGGTCCATTTGGAACATGGCGTAGTCGCGAACGCTCTCGACAAACAGCCGGAAGCTGCGCTGGCTCTCCCTGAGGGCGGCGCGGTCGGTGGTATCGCGGACATTCATTTGAATCACCTGGCGTGTTCCGACCAGATAGCGGTTCGCCGTGATTTGCAGCTCCAGCCGGCGGCCATCGCGGGCGATGAGCGGTACGTCATCGTACCGGACGACGTCTTTTTCCATCAGCTCCTGCATAAGCTGCCGGCTGAACGGCGCGTCCCGGAAGGGAGCCGTCTGGTTCAGGCGGCGCCCTACGAACTCTTCCCGGGGATAGCCCGTCAGTTCGAGCATGTAGGGATTGATGTCCATGATGGACCCGGCTTCCACATCGATCAAAAGAATTCCGTCCTTGGAGGCCTCAAACAGCCGGCCGTAGCGGATTTCAGCTTCCTGGCGGCGCTTGGTGACATCCTCGATCGCGAGCAGCACGGTGCGCGCTTCCAGGCGGGGAATGCGGCGGGCGCTGAGGTACATGGTGCGGCGGCCGATATGGGGAAAATCGTGCTCCACTTCGTAATCCTGGAAGGGGATGCCCCGGAACAGGGCGTCCCCCAGCAGCTCCCGCAGGCGCTGGCGGTTCCACTGGCCATTGCCGAGGTCATAGAGCAGGCGCCCTTCGGTTTCCTCGCGCGACACCTGAAACATTTCGTAAAAAGCCAGAGTGGCTCGCTGCACCCGCAAATCGCCGTCCAGCACGAGAAGGGGCTCGCGGACGGTTTCGATCATGCCTTCGGCGTAATCTCTGGCTTCCTCGGCCGCGCGGAGGCTGCGCTTGATGGGGTCGATGTCGACAATGGTGATGACAGCGCCCTCGATTCGGTCGTCGGTGGTCCGGTAGGGGCGCACCGTGACTGAGTGCCAGCGCCCGTTCTGGTCCTGGACATCCTGCTGTTCCGGCTTGAGGGTTTCCAGCACGCCGACAATCAACTTCTCAAGAGGAAGCGGTTCGAGCGGCCCCCGCAGGTGCCCGATGGGCCGGCCCACATCGGCCGGGCCCAGCTCGAGCAGCTTTTCCGCCGGCGTGTTGAAGCGGCGGAGGCGAAGGCTGTTATCCACCATGACGATGGGAATGCTCACCGCCGAAAACAGATTCTTCAAATCGCTATTGAGGGCCGCGAGCTCCTGGTTGCGGTGCTGGAGCTCCTCGTTTACGGTCGTAAGCTCCTCATTGGCGCTTTGCAATTCCTCTTTGGTAGTGCTCAGCTCCTCATTGGTGCTCTGGAGCTCCTCGTTGGCGCTGCGCACCTCTTCGTTGGCGGCGCGCAGCTCCTCGGCGTGGGCTTCATGATCTTCGGTGAGATTGCGCAGGTATTCCCTGGTTTCGGCAAGCTGCTGCTGCAATTGCCGCGCGTGCTCTTCGAGCGCCTCGGTGTAGTCCTCGAGGCTGCTGCTTCTCTGTCCAACGTTGAATTGGAGCGGAGGCGCGGCGCTTTTCTTGGCGCCTTCCTGAAATACGATCAGATAATACCGCTCGCCGGGTGCGACTCCGGCAATCGGCGTCACTTCGATGTTGACCTGACGCTGCTCGCCGCTATGATCCACATAAATGCCGGTCTCGGACATCGAAACGTTCTGCTCGGCCACGGCCTGGATGAGGCGCCGCAGCACAAGGACGAGACCCTCCCGCGCCATCCGCAGCAGATTGAGGCTCGCTTCGCCCGGCGTCGGCTCCAGGTATTCGCTGGTGTGTCCCCGAAACTGAAGAATTTGAAGCTGAGAGTTAACAAGCACCGAGGCCGGCGAGTATTTGCTCTGGATAATGCGATCCGCTTTTCGCTGTAGTTCGGCGCCGGTCAGCCCCGCGCGGACTTTAGGGCCGGGGAAAGCCGACTCGCCGGCATGCTGCTCGAGGGACAAATCCAGCGTCAGCCGGACGGGAACAGGCCTCCTGCTGTAGATACGATGCTGCTTGTCAGCCACAGAGAACAGGTCGGCCGCGCTTCCAATGCTTTCGGCGCTGCCCAGCATGAGAAAGCCTTCCGGTTTCAGGCTGTAGTGAAAAATGGGAAGAATGCGTTGCTGGAGGGCGGCGTCCATATAAATCAAGACATTCCGGCAACTGATGACATCCAAGTGAGAAAAAGGCGGATCTTTCGCCAGATCCTGGCGGGCGAAGATGCAACTTTCCCGAAGCTGTTTGCTGATCTGATAGCCGCTGTCCACCCGCGCAAAAAAGCGCCGCAGCCGCTCCGGCGAGACGTCTTCCGTAATCGTTTCGCTATAGACGCCGGCGCGGGCGCGCTCGAGGGCGGCCTCATTGATATCGGTGCCGAAAAGCTGGAGCGAGAGATTGAGGCGCTCCTCATCCAATAGTTCCGACAAGCAGATCGCCAGGGAGTAAACCTCCTCGCCAGTGGCGCAGCCCGGAACCCAGACCCGCACTGCCTCCTCTGCATCCTTGCGCTCCCGCAATGCCGCGGCCATAAGCCGCTTGAGGGCTTCAAACGATTCCGCGTCCCGAAAGAAACTTGTGACATTGATGAGAAGATCCCGGTAGAGCTCTTGCAACTCCGCCGGGTTGCGCTGGATGTAGTGGGCGTATTCGGCCAGTTCGCTCAGGTGCAGGACGAGCATGCGCCGCCCGATGCGCCGCCGGATCGTGGTTTGCTTGTAATGGCTGAAGTCCACATTCGTGGCGCCGTGCAGGAGCTTGAAAATCCTCTTCAGATCGCCGTCCCCCTCCGGCAGCACCTCCTCTTCGGGGCGCCTGCTGGGCGGAATGACGTAAGGATGACGGGCGATGCGCAGCAACTCCCGGGCGATCTCATCCGGCGGCAGGACGAAATCCACAGCTCCGGTGGCGATCGCGCTGCCCGGCATCCCGCTGTGGCGCGCCGTGGCTTCATCTTGCGCGAACGTTACGCCACATTCCGCCTTGATCGCGCGAATGCCTCGGCTTCCATCGGACGCGTTCCCGGAAAGCACGATCCCGATCGCTTTGCTCCCCTGCGCCTGCGCCAAAGATTCAAAGAAGGCGTCGATGGGCAGATGCAAACCGGATTTTCTCGGGGATAAACGCAGCTTGCCGTCTTCCAGGATCATGGTCGTGTTCGGCGGGATCACATACACGCGATTCGGCTCGATTGGCATGCCATCTACCACCGTGCAGACCCGCATCGGCGTGGCCGGCGTGAGCAGATTTATGAGCTGGCTTTCGTGGTGGGGATCCAGGTGCTGCACCAATACAAAGGCCATTCCGGTGTCTCCGGGCAGGGCGTGGAGCAGTTGCGTGACCGCCTCCAATCCGCCCGCCGAAGCTCCTATGCCCACGATCGGAAAGGGTTGGCCGCGGGGCGGGCTGATGTCAACGCTCGTTGTGACGGCCGGACTCTCTTCGGCAGCGGCTTCTCCACCGGTCGAGGCGGCTTCCAGCGCAGCGGGTGAACTTTCCGCCAGGCGCGCGATTCCCTCCTCCGCGCCCGAAGCCGAGGACTCCAGCGACTCTTCCTCCGGTTCGGCCGTGTTGGATTCATCAGGCGGATTCATACCGGCTCCTCAATGACTCGAGGGAATATTGCTCGTAACGGCGGCTGATTCACGGGCGGCCAGCTGCCTTAGAGGGCTATCCTGACTTTACCAAAAAGGGTGTGTACGTTGTGGAAAAACACGCTCTGTTTCGGAAAGCCGTCCAGACTGAAAAAACGGATCTTAGTGAGCCGTTTCCTTCTGCCACAAGGATCCGGTTTCGGCCTCGAGGCGCGGTTCGGCAGGAAAGTTCTGCCATTTCAGGTACGGAATCGATACGGCTGGCAAGACTGAGCCGGCGGTTTCGTGCGGCGACGCCCATACCGGGACTGGGGTGGTTAGTTACAATTGAAGGAGACCCTTCGCACCGCAGCCGTTAGGTATTGTAAAGAGGTTCAAGCAGATGGCCGGGGCCCATCCCAGAATTCTGATCCTTGAGGATGAATTGCTTACGGCTCACTACCTAAAGGAAAGCCTCGCTCGATTCGGATATGAAGTCGCCGGCGTGTGTCCGGCGGCAGAGGCGGCGCTCGAGGCGGTGGAGCGAAATCGTCCGGACCTGCTGCTGGCCGATATAAAGCTGCAAGGGAAAATGAACGGTATTGAAGTGGCTGCGCAAGTACGGCGGCAGTGGGGCATTCCGACGATCTTCCTGACCGCCTACGCCGACAGTGAAACCCTCAAACAAGCCCAGGAAACCGAGCCCTACGGGTATCTGGTGAAGCCCTTTTCTGCCGAGGAACTGCATACCACGATACAGGTGGCCTTGCATCAGCACGGTCTTTTCCACGCATGCAAGACTCTTTCGGACACGAGCGCGAAGCTGCTGGAACGGACAAAAGAAGATCTGCGCTCGGTAGGGGCGCGCCTGGTTTCCGCCCAGGAAGAAGAGCAGAAGCGGATTGCGCGGGATCTGCACGACGACTTGGGGCAGCGCCTGGCGCTTTTGCAGATCGGCCTGGACCGGCTCAAGCAGCAGCTTTGGGAAAGCTGCCCGGAAGACGCAAGGCAGCAGTTCCACCATTTGCTCGCTCAACTCTCCCAAATCAGCGAGGATCTGCGGCGCATCGCTCACGGGCTGCATCCTTCCTCTCTCGATGATCTCGGTCTGGCTGTGGCGTTGCGGGGACTGGCGCGCGAATTTCACGAACGTCACTCGATTCCGGTCTGGTTTTCCGCGCGCAACGTGCCGCAGAAGATCCCGGGCGAGATGGCGCTGTGCCTGTACCGCATCGCCCAGGAGGCGCTGAACAATATCGCCAGGCACGCGCAGGCTTCTTCGGTGGATATGACGCTGGCGGGAGATGCCAGCGGGATTATGCTTCTCGTTCGGGATTCGGGGAAAGGCTTCGACCCGGAAGCCGCCGAAGAGAAAAAAGGCCTCGGCCTGATCAGCATGCGACAGCGGGCGGAGCTGCTGGGCGGGACATTTGAATTGCGGTCCCATCCCGGCCGCGGAACTGAGATCGTGGCCTACATCCCGCTGCCCGCAAATACCGGCTCTGCGGGTTACCGAGAGATACAAAAAAAGGGAGCAGAAACATCTGCTCCCGAGCACGAGGAATAATCGGCCCTACGCCACGGCTGGGTTGGCGGAAATCGTAGGTTTTTCGCGGCGCCAAATGATATTGTCCACGGCGCACTCGCCCGAGCCGGCCAGGAAAAGGCTCACGCTCGCAGCCAACAGCACCAACGCATACTCATAGCCGTTGGGCAGGAAGAAGCCGTTCCTGAGATGCACGGTCGCCGCAGCAGCGAGCATCTCGATCGCCAGCAGAATCGCCGCCCATCGAGTGAACAGCCCGGCGATGAGCGCCAAGCCGCCCACCAGCTCGAGACCGGCGACCACCGGTGCGAAGAAGTTCGGCGCTGGTATCCCGGCCTGGCTGAGAAAACCGGCGAATGCGCTCAGCCCATCGGCGAAGATCTTTTTATAACCGTGGGCGAGGAAGACGATTCCGGTTACAACCCGCAGAATTGCGGTTGCCCAGCCCTGGTAGCAGGGTAGATGCAAGATCTCGTTGAGCCGTTTCATTTCCCTCACCTCCTTCTAACAAAGATCTCCGCGGAACCCTCGCCGGCCAACGGCCGCCAGTCTCCGCGCGCCGTCCGGCAAGCCATTCCGCCGGTCCGAGCGTGGATTCGCGCCGTCCGTTGCCGTGAGAGCTCGGCGCTTTCGTCTCAATTTTTTCGCTTGTACAGATGCAGCAGGCTGCGCGGAGGTTGCAGCCGGCGGCTAAAGAATAGGGTGAGGTGGGGCCCTTTTGCGAAAGCGCTATGATCCGGCGTAGATCTGAGGTCGGTTGCGGCTGTTGGCTTAACCGCGGCGGGCTTGGTGAAAAGGAAGTGCCGGTCCGGCCGCTGCGACGGGCCATCGGGTGGCTCGGGTCAAAAAACAAAATCGCGGGATCCGGCCGTGTCGCCGGTCCCGCGAAAGCAAGCCCGCCAGCGAGTGACGGGGCTTACTTCTGGCTTCCCGGTGCTGAATAAACTTCCTTGGAGAGCTCCGTCTCAGTTCCCTGCGGAGTGGTGGCTCCGATGCGGGCCGTCTTCAGATCGCCCGGCTTCTGAGATTCGGAGTAGACAGTAGGAACATTTTGATTGGTCGTGCGCGCGATCTCGGTGGCCGCTTTCTTGGGATAGACGAACTCCACCCCGTAGGTGTCCCCCGGATAGAACCAAGATCGCAGAGCTACGGGCTGGCCGGCCGGGGTCTCCCAGAATGTGAACTCGCTCTTATCGCTGGGCTGGAGCCGGTAATTGGGGATCGCCAGCACCGTCGCGTAAACTTTGTTCTCCCGATCATTCAAGATCTGCACAATGTTCCGGTCGCTTTGGGAATCCAGGAGCTTGATCACGTAGGTCCCTGCGGGCAGCACTACGTTTGCCCCCGGGATTTTGACCGGAGCATTGATAGTCATAATCGTCTTCTTATCAAACGCGTCCGCCCGGGCAGTCGCGGCAAAGTACAGGCCGAGGAAAACCAGGCAGGACGCACAAATCAGAGCATGTGCACGTTTCGTCATTTCTGATCCTCCTCTTTTCATCGATGTGCGTCGAAGGAACCGATTCTGTTCCCAACCTGCCCATCTAGACGAACCAAGCGGCAGTTAGGTTACAGTATAACAGTTAAAAAATATTAGTACTTTGTTATCAACTTTTTGCTTGCCATTGAAGTTTGGCCCACCTGTTCGTCTGATGTCTTTGCTGGAAGCTACCTCATTCTGTCTAACTGTGAAAGTGAAGGTTCGCCCGGGAGGGTGTGGCAGCCAGGAGGTCGTCGGCAGGTCGAGACATCGGCCGATGGGCCGCCGAAATGGCGGCGGCTAGTTCCAGCGTGTTCGGCACAACGGCGCCGGTTAACGCCGGCGGGCCTGAAACCGCCGTCCCAGCTCGTGACGTTCGATGCGAGGCTCAATGGGCCGCACCCACGCATACGGGTGGACATAGGTATAACGGTTCACCCACGTGCGCTGCCAGGGCCGCCGGTCCACCACGACAACGTGAGAGGGCCATAGAAAACCGGCTTGCCTCCACCCGAACGCTACAAATGCCGGCTCAACCGCAACAGGCGGACCGAAAGTGATGGCGACGCTCACCGAAATTCCCCTCCTCGGCGGTGCGAAAACGATCAGAGGATCATAAACGGGGACATAGATGTAGGCCGGCACAGCGGGGAGGACCTCAATATACCCGGGCATTGCGATCACTCGGATATACAAATTACTTCGTAAATACCCGTAATCATATGCCTTTCGGCGCATCCGCTGGACGGCATCCATCACCTCCGCGCGTTGGACGAGGACCGCATCGCCCAATTGCCGCGTCCAGGCCATATCGCGGCTCATCATGTCGAGGATTGAAGGAAACGGCAATAGCGCCAAAACAGAGGGATCCCATGGCAAATGATCGTCAGAAATCGCCCGGGCCAAAGCATCGCCTCTAAGATAACTGTGCTGGTCTGCCCAGGCCGCCGCCTCTGGGATTTGATCCGGATATGTGGAAGCCGTCAAGACCTGCGCTAACAAGGGATCTGGGTACAGGGCAATGCGGGAGACCAATTGGTCGAGCTGATCCGGACGCAAGGGGACGGGCTGGGGCCAGGTCACCCCCGAACTGACCAAGAATCCTGGCAGGCACAACAGGGCCGGCCGAACGACAGCTAACAGACTCTTCATCTTTTTATCCTCCTTACGAAAAGCAATGCTACCGTGCCTTCTCTTCCGTTTTTTTCTGACGCTGCCTCAAGACCCGTAAGTTACAGCTAACTAGGACATCTTTTTAGATATTAAGGTATTGAAAATAAATCACTTAAAATTTTTTCGTTAAGTTCATACTAAAATATATTGACATAGATACGCTAAGATTATATATTAAGAACTTGATGATTTGCTTTAACGCCACAATGAAGGAGCTGACGATGCGCGCTCAAGACCTCGAAAAATTCAGGGTGATGTTAGAAGCCAAGCGCAATGAACTGTCGAGGCTGCTCCAGCAACGAGACGAGATTACGATCCAGCGAGCAGCCGAACCTTTGGAAGAAAGCCAGCTTGCAGCGCAGCGTGACATGGCGGTTTGGAGCCGTCATTTGGAATCGCGCCTGCTTCGGGAAGTCCGGGCCGCGCTTGAACGCATTTCTGACGGCACTTACGGCTTTTGCCTGCATTGTGAGGGCGAGATCAGCCCGAAGCGGCTGGCCGCCGTGCCTTGGGCGTCGTATTGCATTCGCTGTCAGGAAGAGCTGGACAACCAGCAGGCGCAACAAGCGGCAGGACCGGACTTGCGGTACTTAGCCGCCTTGGCACAGGCCGCTTGAGCAGAGACCGGCGGCGTTGCCAGCCGACAGACCTGCCAATCGAGCGCAACCTCAATTTGAAGAAGGAAGTTTGACGAAAGGAGGCATATCCGTGACGCGCAAATGGTGTCTGTTGATGTTCGGATGCTTACTCGTTTTTCCCGGATATTCCGTGGGTCAAACTTCTCGATTCACGGGTAATATCGGGGGAGGCTTTTCTGAACCGGTTCAGGGCATAGGGGCCAAGCTCAACACGGGCTGGAACATCACCGGGGGCGCGGGGGTGAACGTCAGGCCCCGGCTCAGCCTCTTGGGCGAGTTCATGTTCAACGACTCGGGGATCAACAAAACGGCGCTCCAGCAAATCAATGCGCCGAACGGCTCCACGCGAATATGGGCTTTCACAGCCGCTCCTCGTTTGCAGTTGAACCACAGCGGCCGAGCGAACTTCTACGTGATTGGCGGCGGTGGGGTTTATCACCGCACTGTCGAATTTACCCAGCCGGCGCTGGCTACGGTGACAGTCTTCGATCCGTGGTGGGGCGTTTTCTACCCTGCGAATGTATTGACCAACCAGATCATAGGGTCCTATGGCGTGACAAAAGGAGGGCTGAATGCAGGCGGCGGCCTGAGCTTTGCGCTCGGCCAGACCAAAGCGAAATTTTACGCGGAAGTCCGGTATCACCACATGTTCACGAAAAACGTCGACACGACGATAGCGCCAGTCACGTTTGGCATCCGCTGGTAGGGAGGACGCCTGCGCGCAAAACCGCAATGCGCGGCGGGTACGGACCGCCCGTCGCGCTTTCTGAGCCTTTGAATGCCCAAGCGGCCGCTACCACTCGGAGAGCCAAGGGTAATATTCGATTGTTTGAGAGGACAAAGGAGGATGCGCACATGCAAAGGATACTGTCGGGGAACCCCGCTGCTGCCTCGCGCCGCGCGAAACAAGTCCGCTGGGTTGTGGGAACGCTAGCCGCTCTGGTTGCCGCGAGCTGGGGAAACGTTTGGAGCCAGCAGCGGGGGCCCTCCGAGCGCGGGCGGCAAAGACTAGAGAGGGAGGTGCGCCACGAACTGGTGATGCTTCCGCTCTATGGCGTGTTTGACAACCTTGCGTTCAAGGTCGATGGCTACAAGGTGGACCTGATGGGCCAGGTCACCCGGCCGACTCTCAAGGCCGACGCGGAAAGGGCTGTGCAGAGCATTGAAGGTGTGGAGAGCGTGGACAACAAAATCGAAGTGCTGCCGCTCTCACCGAACGACGACCGCATCAGGCTCGCAATGTATCGGGCGATTTATGGAGATTCCAGCCTCAGCCGCTACGCCCTGAGGGCCGTCCCTACTATTCACATCATCGTAAAGAATGGAAATGTCACCCTGGAAGGCGCCGTATCCAGCGAAGCCGACAAGAATCTAGCCGGCATTCGGGCGAGAGGAGTATCAGGTGTGTTCTCAGTGACTAACAACCTCCGCGTGGTAAAAGAATGAGGGGTTTTGACGCCGTCCGCTCTGGTTTCGTCCTCTGGATCGGGCGAGAGAGGCTTTTGCGAGCCGTGCTCAAACGAAAACGGAGGATCCGCTGGAGGAGTCGAGAATTGATCCTGAAACGGCGCAGGCCGGCGTACCGCTAATTTTGGAGGAATTGAGGCGTCCGATGGCCTACTCGATCGTCCGCACGTGTACGAACTGTAGGGCCAAGAATCGCGTTCCTGCCAGCCGGCTGGCCGACGCGGGGCGCTGCGGCGCCTGCAAGGCGCCGCTCGGGCCCGCCGACGAGCCGATGACGGCCGGCGACGAGGTTTCGCTTGACGGCATCATCCACGAGGCCTCTGTTCCTGTGCTGGTGGACTTTTGGGCGGAATGGTGCGGGCCTTGCCGCATGTCCGGTCCGGAGGTGCAGGAGCTCGCGCGGGAAATGGCAGGGAAAGCGCTGGTGCTCAAGGTGGATATCGAGGCCCACCCAGAGCTCGCGGCCCGGTTCGGTATCCAGGCGATCCCATATTTTTTGGTCTTTCGGGACGGAAAGTTGGTGTTTCAGCGCGCTGGCGCCGCTCCGCGGCAAGAGATGCGCCAATGGCTGGAGCTTGCAGGACCGGCCGCAGCCTGAGATGAGAGACTTCGGAATCCGCGTCCAGAAAAACTCCGCAGCGGGGCGCGAAGATCAGAGACTCGGTACTGGACGGGGCCCTCTCCACCGGATTTTCGATGCGGCTATGGCGGGAAATGCTCGGATTCGCAGCCCGGTCGTGAATGCAGGGCGCGGGCAGGGCTTTGCTCTTCCGGTGCAGCACACATGGCAGTCAAGTTCCAGGACTATTACGAGGCGCTCGGGGTGCCCAGAAACGCGAGCGAAGAGGAGATCAAGCGCGCGTACCGCAAGTTGGCGCGTAAGTATCATCCCGATGTGAATCCCGGCGACAAGGATGCTGAGGAGCGCTTCAAGCAGATCAACGAAGCATACGAAGTTCTCTCGGATGCCGAGAAACGCAAAAAGTATGATGCTTTGGGAGCGGATTGGAAAGCCGGGGCCGACTTCACGCCGGCGGGCGAGGCGGGAGCTTTTCGGATGGAGTTCGGGAACCTGGGCGACGTTTTCGCCGGAAGCCGATTTGGTGGATTCAGCGACTTCTTCCAGACGCTGTTCGGCGGATCACCACGGCGCGGCGCTACCTTTTCTTTTTCCCAGCGCGGGCCGGACATAGAGTCTGAGGTTGCTCTCAGCCTGGAGGAGGCGCATCGAGGCGGCAGCCGGACGGTTTCCGTTCCGATGGAAGACATCTGTCAGATCTGCGGCGGCTCAGGCGTCAAAGACAAGAGGTCGTGCCCCGCTTGCGGCGGTTCCGGCTCCCAAACCCGCTTCGAGCGGTTCACGGTCAATATTCCTAAGGGAGTGCGGGAAGGTTCTGTGATTCGTGTCCCGGGAAAGGGAGGCTCTGGGATGGGCGGCGGCGAACGCGGCGACCTATATTTGCGCGTCCATTTGCTGCCTCACCGGACATTCCGGATACGAGATGAATCCGATCTGGAAGTGGATCTGCCCATCGCTCCCTGGGAGGCGGTTTTAGGGGCCAGAGTGACAGTCCCGACCCTCGACGGTCCGGTCGAGATGCGGATTCCGCCTCACAGCCAGGGCGGGCAGATGCTGCGTCTCCGAGGCAAGGGCTTGTCGCGGGCGGAAGGCGGGCAGGGCGACCAATATGTGCGGCTGGAGATAGTGACGCCGCCCAACCCTTCCGAGCCGGAAAGGGAGTTATTCCGCAAGCTGGCGGAGGTCTCCCGCTTCGATCCCCGGAGCCTGAAGAGGTGAACAGGCATGAGCTCCTCCACCTGCACTTCGGTGATCCTGTGGCGCTGGGAGCATTCATTCCTGACTTTAGAAGATTTGGCCAGAGCCGCCGATCTCCACCCGACGCTGGTTGAGAGCTTCGTTTCGTATGGGCTCCTGGAGCCAGCCGCCGAATCGGGAGGGGCGCCGTTGTTCGCTCCCGCGGCAGTGGGACGTCTGAGGCGCATCGTCAGGCTCCGGCGCGATTTGGGCGTCAATCTGGCGGGCATCGCGGTGATTCTCGAAATGAGGGACCGCCTGGAAAGGCTCCAGAAAGAAGTGGCGATGCTCCGTGAGCGCACAGGGCGGAGAGAACGTAGAACAACTGCGAGGAGGACACCGTAAAAATGGTACCCAGCGATTTGCTCTGGCTGTTTTTTGTACTTTCGGCGCTACAGCCTGTCCTCAAGCAACGGCTGCTGGAGGCATCGCGGCAGCGGCTAATCGCGAAAATCGAGCGCCAGCGGAATTCGCGCGTCATTTTGCTGGTCCACCGGCAGGAAACAATGAGCATTCTGGGCTTCCCTGTGTTTCGCTACATCGACGTCAACGACTCCGAGGAAGTGCTACGCGCCATACATCTGACCGATCCCGAGGTGCCGCTGGACATTGTTCTCCACACGCCGGGGGGACTGGTGCTTGCGGCCTTGCAGATCGCACGGGCCATCTACAAGCATCCGGGAAAAGTAACAGCGTTCGTGCCCCATTACGCGATGTCGGGCGGAACTTTGATCGCTCTGGCAGCCGACGAGATCGTGATGAGTGAGTATGCGGTGCTCGGACCCGTGGACCCCCAATTGGGGCAGTATCCCGCGGCGTCTATTTTAAAGGCAGTGGCCCGCAAGCCCGTCGCCGAGGTCAAGGACGAGACGCTGATCCTGGCAGACCAAGCCGAAAAAGCCATGGCGCAAGTTCGGGAAAGCGTTAAGGAACTGCTGGCGAAGAAATGCCCTGAGGAAAAAGCGGAAGAACTGGCGCGCCTGCTTTCGGAGGGCACATGGACTCACGATCATCCAATCACATACGAGAGAGCGAAAAGTTTCGGCTTGCCGGTCCGCTGCGACATGCCGGCTGAATTCTTGGATTTGATGAATCTTTACCCCCAGCCAGTGCGCCGGCAGCCCACTGTCGAATACCTGCCTGTGCCACGGCGCTACGAGGGCTTTCGGAACGTTGAATGAAGCGGGCGCGCAAGTATGGCTGACTATCTCCCTCTGCTTTTCCATAAGGCATTCCGGGTGATCCCCGGAGCCGATTACAACCGGACCCTGGAGGAACTGACCTCGGGAGCAAAATCCATAGAAAGAGCGCCGTTTTACGAAGTCGCTTTAGACGAGGGAAAGCCCTGGGAGTATCTGCGGGACCGGGTGTACCCCTCGTTTGTTCGTTATCTGAAGAACAAAGGCATTGACCCGGAGAATCCGGAGCAAGTTACCGTGGCGGTCTTTTATCGCGACCAATGTTATTTGGTCGGAGGGCCACAGTTTATCGAAATGTTCCAAGAGATGGAGGGAATCAACCCGGCCGCTTTCCACTTTCGCGTGTTGCAGTGGCTGGCCGGCTAACCGCCGCCTCCGCCCTGGTGATTTTTCCTCCCGAAGATCTCAGCAAGGCACTCTCATATTCGCTGCAAACAGGACCTGCAACTTTTTACAACTTGCAGCGTCTAAGGCAAGTGCAGGGGGTCGGCGAGATACCCTGTACCGAATGAAGTCCATTGAAAGAAGGAGGTGCTGTCTATGCTCAACACTCTTTTGATGGATGACGTTCGCAGGACGTTTGACGTCTTACGCCGATCGATGGATGAGTTCTTTGGCAGCGTATGGACCGCTTCAACCTTCGACGGCAGTGAGTCTACCTTCGCGCCAAACTTCGAGGCGGGATGGACAGGGGATAGGCTGAATCTCCGCGTCGTCCTCCCGGGCGTCTCCGAGAAGGACGTGAAGGTCACGGTTCAGGGCAACCAGCTTCTCGTCGAAGGCGAGCGCAAGGCTCCGGAGAACTTCTCCCACGACGGCTTCTCTTCAGTCCTTCCCTACGGCAGGTTCTATCGCGCCATCAGTTTGCCTGCCGGCCTGGATCTCGACAAAGTGAGCGGCCGGCTGCATGACGGCGTGCTTGACATCGAGATTCCGGTGAAGGAAGAGATGAAGCCGCGGGTCATCGCCATCGAGGGTGCGGAAAGCCGCAAGGCGTTGCCCGTGTGAACGTCGCGTCCTGAGGCGGGGCGAACGCGAAAGCCGGCTTGCCCCGCCTGCAAAACTCTACATTCCGCGGCGACGAAGAACGCCGAGACCTGCAAAGCAACGGCTTCAAATCCGGTCGAAAAAAGGCCGCTGCGCAAACCCATTCCAACTCATCACCAGAGAGCCGGCCGCACGGAATTCGGGCCAAGTGCCGAATGGCTTGCCTAAGGCCGGTTCCGGAGGGCCTGATCGAGCGTTGGGAAAATTTGGAAAACGGTGTACAGCTTCGTAATCCCTAAGACGTACTGAACGCGCGCGGTCGGGCTTGCGAGGCGCAGCGAAGCTCCGTCATGAGCGAGCGTGGTCAGACAGCTGACCAGGAAGCCGATCCCCGCGCTGTCGATATACTCCACTCGGGTCAGGTCGAATATGAATTCGCGCTCGCCGTCCGCGAGAAGGTGTTTCAAAAACTGGCGGCACGCATCCGTCTCCCCGCCGAAAGTGATCCTGCCTTCAAATCGAATGACTTGAGCGCCGGAATCGTGCCTGGAATTGTGGAAGGGCATCGATGTAAGGTGTTCTGCCTACTCTAAGACAATTCCGGCGGCGGTTCAACCGATCCGGCCCAAACTTTATGCTGATTTCGGCCGATAACATCCAGGAAGGGCCTTTTCGATGTACACCGCCAGACGCGGAAGACGTGAGCGCGGGAACACGATGATCGAATTTGGGATGGCGTTCCCGTTGCTCTTCGCTTTTCTAATCGGAATGTTCCAGCTAGGTTACGGATGTTTTCTTTACAACCAGTTGCAGATGGTGGTGCGGACCGGCGCGCGTTACGCCTCGATCGCTGACTTCGATAGCGCATCGAGCGGCGCCAGCTTCAGGAGCAACGTAGCGAACATGGTCGTTTACGGCAACCCATCCGGGGGAACGCGGCCGCTTGTGACCGGGCTGAGAACTTCGCTGGTCAGTGTGACCTGGCAGGCGGATGGCGCCGGCATACCACAGACGGTCACGGTCAAAATTTCCAGCTACAGCTTCTCGGTTCTCGGGAAAGCGTACCAGCTTACCAACAAGCCGCAGGCCACATTCATTTATCTGGGCCAGTTTCTGAGTTGAGGATGCCCTTCCCCTATGCGAAATTGTCTCTTTAGCAAAACGAATGGCCGCAGGGACGGAAGCACCATGGTCGAGACGGCGCTCATTCTGGCCGCGGCCCTGATTACCTTCATCGGAATCATCGACGTCGGGTCCGTGCTTTTTCGGCTGCAAGGCCTGGTGGAACGCGCGCGCGCCGGAGCGCGCTACGCTGTTGTAAATTCGTTCGACGCGACGAAGATCCAAAACGTCGTCGTGTTTGGAAATTCGGCGGGAAACGGGAATCCCCTCCTCGGGTTGCAACCCGGCTTCGTCACGGCAAATCTGATCGATCTCGGCGATGGAAACGAAAAGGTTCAGGTGATCATCTCGGGTTACACCTTCAACTTCTTCACCCCGTATATCGCCGGATCCAAAACATTTCCTACTGTAGAAGCGGATCTGACCACAGAAAGTCTCGGCGCCGCCAACTGATTCGGCCTTTCACTGAAACAACCGGATTCGATACAGCCCGAGGCTGCCGCCGCCGTTAGCTCCGCCGCCTGCCGGCAGGGCGCTGGCCGGGCCGATGTACTCGGCGCAGCATGGCTGCGGATTGCTGCCCGGGCAGGGAACCGGAGGAAGGAAGAACTGGGCAAAGCCCATCACTACGTCGTTGGTGGGATTGTTGACCGGCACCGTGACGATGCGGCGCCCGTTGCCGTGTGGAGGATTGGCAGGAGGCTGGCCGGGTGGATCGACGGAGTAGTATGTCCGGCCGGGTGGATCCTCACCGACCGCGGAGGCAGGTGCGGTATAGTAAGTCGGCGTTGTGGGATTCGTATCCTGTGCCACTCGGGTCAGCAAGCTGGTAACTTCCGTCTGCTTGTTCCCGCTAGCGTTGTCGATCGTCTGGCCCACTTGTATCGGATTCGGGATTTCTACATTGCCCAGGATGGCGTTACGAATGAAATTCGCGCCGCCTCCGCCACCGCCATTCAACAGATCGATATAGCCCCGCTGTCCGTTGTTGTCGCTGCCGGGGATAAAACCGGGCGTATTCATATCGCCCGCGCAGCCCACCAACTTATTCCCGCTTTTATCTGTAATACCTACCTTGCTTCCTTTGCCCACCGGATCCCAGCGCAGCGTATAAAGCTGGCCCTTGATGAAGCCAAAGTTTCCTGTCGGATCGGCCGGCAGCGGATTGGGAACGTGGGCATCAGGAGAGTACGGGAAGGCGCCGTCGCCCAGCCCGCTCAGCAGCGTCTGGCCGGCGACCGCCGTCGCCTTGACGGTGCTCGAGGCCCCGATGCCGGCGAATATCGGCAAAAAGTAGACGGGCACGTTCCCCTGCACCTGAACTCGGGTGAAGGCATAGCCGGTTGCCGGGCTCGGGTTGCTCAAGAACGCGCCGCCGGGAGAGGTAGCGAAATCTACGTTCACCGAAGAGACGGAGCTGCTGTCGAAGTACCACTTATTCACGTTCGTTTGTGCTTCGCTAATGGCGTTGGCGATGCCGGCGCTGGTTCCATCCAACCGGTTAGCCGCCGCGATGGCCGCGGCGTCAGCGTAGTTTTGCAGCTCATTCTTAGCGATATAGAGCCGGGCCAGGTCCAGACATAGGCCCAACATGCCCAAGATAGCCACCACGCTGACGGCGGCAGTGACCAAGACAAAACCACGGCTTGCGGCGCCGTAGCGATTTTTGAACGCAGAGGTCATAGTCGTCCCCGAACTCTTATCGGCCGGATAGCTCCCGGCGATAAGCCTATCGTGGATCTTGCCGGGGCGTAACGGCGGGTGGTACCTTTGTCCTTCTTATCCGGAGGATTGCTGAGATCCATTCTCACTTGGCGAACCCGGCCGCTTTCTGCGGGGCACAGTTCTGCCGCAGGCTGGGCAGGAGGGGGATGAACAGGGACAACTTATGCGGATACGTCCTTTTATAGGTGGTTTTTGTGTTCTTTTGACGGCAGCCACGATCGTCTCCTCGCAAGGGCTGCAAATCGGGAGAGGGGTCATCACAACCGCGGTCGGCACCGGAGATAAAGATCCCGACGGCAACGGCTTTTATAACGGCGACGGCAAACCGGGACCCCAGACGCAATTGAATTTCTACATCGGCGCCGACGATCTGGAGGACTTCGCTCACCTTGCGTTCGACTCCGCAGGCAATCTCTACTTTCCCGACAAAGGCAACCAGCTTATCCGCAAGCTCGACAAGAATGGGATCGTGACTACGATCGCCGGCAGCCCCGGCGTGGATGGATTCAACGGCGACCAGGCAGATGCCAAAAAGGCTACGCTGAGTTTTCCCACCGGCATATTCGTGGACAAGGCGGGTAACATTTTCTTCACCGATGAGGACGCAGGGGTTCAGCAAGGCGGGCTGGTTCGCAAAATTGATACCACTGGCGCACTAACCACGGTTGCTGGAAGCGGCAAGTTCGGCTACGACGGCGATACCAAGCCGGCTACACAGGCCGCCCTGAACGGGCCGACAGCCGTTGCCGTGGATACGGACGGAACGATCTACTTTACCGATCAGTTTAATGACCTGGTTCGCAAAGTGGATCCCAAAAGCGGGATGATTACAACAGTCGCCGGCAACGGGGGGCACGGCAACAGCCAGGCAGGCGCCGACGGCGTGCCCGGTACTTCCGTGACTTTGGGCTGGCCAAGCGGTCTGGCTCTCGACGGCAAGGGCGATCTTTTTATCGCCGATCAGACAAACAACGTTATCCGGGTGCTGAACCTGCAAACGGGACTTATCCGGCGGATCGCGGGCACGGGCCAGCACAGTGACGATAACCCGGGCGGTAACGGAGGTCCGGCGACGCAGGCGGCTCTCGGATATCCGATTGGCCTGGTCTTGGATCCTGCAACGGGCGACCTCTACTTCGCGGACATGCACAACAATGCAATTCGCAAAATCACCGCGCCACTGACTGCGAACGCCATTATCACAACCATCGCCGGCACCGGCTTTTTCGGCTTCGCCGGCGACGGCGGGCCGGCCTCGGCCGCCCAACTGGCGCGGCCTGCGGGCTTGACCCTGGATGCAAACGGCAATTTGTATTTCATGGATTGGTACAACCAGCGCATCCGCAAAGTGACTCCGGGCTCCGGTATTCCGCAACCGGTGGTTTTTTCCGGGGGCGTGGTGAGCGCGGGGGGATTCGCCCCGGCGCCGGCCCCGGTGGCGCCGGGATCGATTGTGGCGATTTTCGGGCGCAACCTCGCTTCCGGAATCGGCTTCGCGGCAGCTACTCCGCTGCCCACGACCCTGCTCGATTCGCAGCCTGTGTCTGTGAGCGTAACGGCCGGCAGCGGCATGGTTTCCATGCCGCTTTTTTTCGTTTCACCCGACCAAATCAACGCGCAATTGCCTTTTGAAGTGGCGCCGGGCCAGGCAACTCTGACCGTAAATGTGGGAGGGGTGCAGAGCGCTCCGGTGACCTTTCAGGTATCGTCCACAGCGACGGGTATTTTCACTTACCCCGGAACCAACCGGGCCGTAGCCGTCAATCAGGACGGTTCTCTAAACAGCTTCTCCCAGCCAGCGGCGCGGGGCAGTATTATTACGGTGTACCTGACCGGGCCGGGCGACCTGAACCCGCCGTTCGCTACGGGCCAAGGGGCTCCGTCCAATCCTCTTTCCCAAACCAAATCCAGCCACAGCGCCATCATCGGCGGGAAGCTTTCGCAGATCAATTATCTGGGAGCTACGCCCGGATATGTGGGCCTTTCCCAGGCGAATATCGTCGTGCCTGACAATGCCCCGGTGGGCGATCAGCAAGTGGTGCTGCATGTCGGCGATCAGGACAGCGGAAACCGCCCGGTTGTGACTGTCAAATAATGGCAGGGGAGTGCGGCCTGCGCTGGGTTAAGGACTCGCGGCTGGATCGGAGTTGGAATAAAGATACCGGCTCAGTCCTTCCATGACGTTCACAACCGGGGCGCCGCGCAATACCGGCGTAGGCATGGCGGAGTCCCAACGAGCGCCGGGAGGAAACAAGGCGAGGAAATCCCAGATCGTATTTCCGCGCAGTACTGACGGTATGCCGGCAGCCTTGATTCTTTGCGATACGAGACGATTTCTATCCCAGAACTGGACTGCCCGCCGGTCGGAAATTCTCGCCAGCACATCGGAGGTAGGAGCGAAAAAGTCGGTTCTTTCCACCGGCTCCCAGACCACCAGCACGCGCAGCCGCGCTTTGGGAAAATCCTCCAGCGTCGCCTGGAGCGCAGAAGCGCCTTGCAGCGACCGCTTCTCGGAGGGCGAAAAGAGCACCAGAATCCGGGTGGTTTCGGCGGAATCGTTGAACACGCGCTGGAAATCGGAAAAAGTCTGATCGGTGATCGACACGAGCGCTGGCTGTCCCTCGGGCACGTCGCGAGGCCCGAAAACGCGAAAGGCAACAATGAGGGCCAGCATCATCAAGATCAGGGCGGCGGCCCGCCATCTACTTTTCATGCGGTGGTCGGCTCTCCCAGGGCTTCATAACAGGGGTTGAGCGCGCTGCCAATGGTCCTCGAAAAGGCGGCGCAACGCGGCAGCCAGAGCATCGTGTTCAAAGACCAGGGCCGTGATTTGCGGGCGAGTGAGAACCGGATCGACGAGCGCGATCATGCCGAAGCGGCCGTCGAACAAGGCAAGCTTTAGCGGGAGCTCGCTGTCCACGCGAATTTGCGCTCCATATTTCACCAGCGCGCGAAGATTCTTCCTGTGCACGGGGTTCATGTCGCGGCTTTCAAATATGAGGCGGCACTCGACGTTGCGTTCGAGCGCCTCCCGGACGCGCGGTTCGCTCACCGGGTCCACGGCGTAGGGCCGGCGCGAGAATTCCAGATATTCTCGCGTGCTGCGCGCCAGCAGCCGCCGGTACTCTCCGGAAATCTGGCCCGATTCGTTGACGATGCGTAAATAATCCAAAGGCCCGCGGTCCTGGTGGCCGTCGATAAAGACCGAGTGCAGATCCTGATGGAGCATTTCGGCAAGACGGCGCCGGTCGTCGAGCTCCCGTTCAAAAACTTCGCGGCGCCGCGCCAGATAGCCTTCCAGCGCCAGCTTGGGTTCGACCGCTGAAAACAGCTTGGCTTTGCCGTGTACTACCTGTGCGAAGCCCTTTTCCACGAGACTGCCGAGCACTTCGTAGATTTTCTGCCTTGGAACGTGCGCGCGCGTGGCGAGCTCGAGGGCTTTGAAGCGCGGATGGCCGATCAAGGTCAGATAGGCGCGGGATTCGTAAGCGTTCAGGCCGATCTGCTGGAGGCGCCGGAGTTGTACCTGCAAGTCCACTGCAAGAGAAAGATATCACAACGCTGCGGCCGCAGCGGAGCGGCGAATCGGCTATGATGGTGGGCGCTGGCTGGCGGTGGGTATGTTCAAGGAACCCATATTCCGCGATCGCGTCGCCGTGATCACCGGAGGGGGGACCGGGCTGGGGCGTGCGTTTGCGCTGCGCTTCAGCGAACTGGGAGCGCGCGTCACTCTGGCCAGCCGCGATTCGTCCCACCTCGAGCCCGCCCGCGCGGAGATCCGCCGTCGCGGAGGAGAGGCCCTGGCCGTTCCCACCGATGTCCGCATTCCCGAGCAGGTCGAGAACATGGTCCGGGAAACCCTGCGCTGTTTCGGCCGCCTCGACATCCTGATCAACAATGCGGCGGGCAACTTTCTCTGCAAGGCCGAGAAGCTCAGCTACAACGGATGGCGTTCGGCGGTGGACATTGTTCTGAACGGGAGCTTCTATTGCTCGCGCGCCGCGCTGGAACCGATGAAAATCCAGAGATACGGCCGCATTTTGAACATTCTGGCCACGTATGCAACCGGCGCCAGTCCCGGAACCGTCCATTCCTGTGCGGCCAAAGCGGGAGTGTTGGCCATGACGCGGACTCTGGCAGTTGAGTGGGCGCGGTACAATGTGCATGTAAACGCCGTGGCCCCAGGTATGTTCCCAACCGAGGGTGCGAGTTCCCGCCTGATGCCGGCCCCGGGGGCTGGCGAACGCGCCCTCCAGAGAATCCCCGCCGGCCGGGCGGGACGTCACGAAGAGCTGGCCAATCTGGCGGCCTACCTCTGCTCGGATTACGCGGACTACATCAACGGGGAATCCGTCGCCATCGACGGAGGAGCAAGCTGGAATCACCCCAGCTTTGAATGGGAGAACCTGTGAAACCGTCTTCTTACCACTTACCAGCAACATTGGGCGAACTGCGCCAGAGCGAATTTAGCCAGGAGCGGATCCAAAACCGCACCGTAAAGGATGAGATGCGGGCCAATCTGATCTGCCGCATGGAAAGGGGCGAACCCCTGTTTCCGGGAATAATCGGGTATGACGACACGGTGATCCCGCAAGTAGTGAACGCGATTCTCTCCCGCCACCACTTCATCCTGCTCGGGCTGCGCGGGCAGGCCAAGACGCGCCTGCTGCGCGCTCTCACCGAACTGCTCGACCCGGTGCTGCCGTACCTCGCCGGATGCGAGATCCGTGACAATCCGTACGCGCCGATCTGCCAGCACTGCCGCCTGCTGGTGGCGGAAAAGGGCGATGCGGCGCCGATCGCCTATCTTCCTCCAGAGCTGCGATACGTCGAGAAGCTCGCCACGCCCGATGTGACGATCGCCGACATGATCGGGGATATCGATCCGATCAAGGCGGCGCGAGGGGGCTTGGATCTTTCGAGCGAGCTGACTATACACTACGGCCTGCTGCCGCGAGCCCACCGGGGCATTTTCGCCATCAACGAGCTGCCCGATCTGGCGGGCAAAATCCAGGTTGGTTTGTTCAACATCATGCAGGAAGGCGACATACAGATAAAAGGCTATCCGGTGCGCCTGCCGCTGGACGTGCTGATGGTCTTTACGGCGAACCCGGAGGATTACACGGCCCGGGGCAAGATCATCACGCCGCTTAAAGACCGCATCGGCAGCGAAATCCGCACGCATTATCCGGTAACGCTCGATCACGGCATCAGCATCACCGAGCAAGAGGCGTGGACCGACCGGCGGCCGCGCGGCGGCATATGTATTCCTCAGTACATAAAGGAGATCGTCGAGTCCATCGCCTTTCTCGCGCGGGAGGAGAAGAAGATCGACAAGCGCTCGGGCGTCTCCCAGCGCCTCTCTATCACCTGCCTGGAGAACGTCGTTTCCAACGCCGAGCGGCGCGCTCTGCGCAACAAGGAGCGGCTGGTGGTGCCCCGCGTGAGCGACATTTACGCGGCCCTGCCCTCGCTGACCGGAAAGTTCGAGCTCGAGTATGAGGGTGAGCTGAAGGGCGCCGATGCCGTCGCCCGCGAGCTGATCAAGGCGGCGGTCGGCCGCATTTACGACCGCTATTTTGATGGCGTAAATGTTTCCCAGATAGTCCAGTGGTTCGAACTGGGCGGAACCTTGAAGATCCGGGACGCGCAGCCCGCGGCGGAGCTGCTGAAACAACTGGAAGGCATCCAGGGCCTGATGGAAGCGGTCAAGACGCTGGAGACGGGGCTCCCGAAGGATCCCGCCGTGAAAGCTTCAGCGGCGGAATTCGTCTTGGACGGCCTCTATGCGCACCGGCGCATCAGCCGCAGCGAGGAGCTCGGTTACATGGCGGAGGAAAAGAAGCGAGAGCCGCGCGACCACGACGAATTCCCGCCGCGCGGGTTCCGGAAACACTATAACTGAAGCCTGGCGGCGGCGTCATGAAATTTACCACCTACTCCAAATACACCGGAGACGACCTGGGCCTGAGCGCCGAGGACCTGCTGCAAGCGCTCGCCGACTTCCTCCTTCGCAGCGGCTTTGATCAGCAGTACATGCACTTCCACGAAATGGGCGAGCAGACGCTCGAGGATCTGAAACAGGCCATTCAGGAGGCGCTCGAGAATGGAAGCCTGTTCAACAACGAGAACATGCGCGAGCTGATGGAACAGCTCCAGCAGATGTCGGCCGAACAAATGGAGAAGCTGCTGGACAGGCTGATCGAGAAAATGGCCGAGGAAGGCTACATTTCTATCGGCGAGCCCAATCCGCAGGGCGAGCGGAACGTCAAATTCAACCCGGAAGGCGGCGTCGGCGAGAACCGCGAGGGGCGCGTGCGGTTCGAGTTGACCGACAAGGCTCTCGACTTTCTCGGCTTCAAGACTCTGAAGGACCTGCTCGCTTCGCTCGGAAAGGCGAGCTTCGGGCGGCATGACACGCGCGACCTGGCCACGGGCATCGAAACCACCGGCGCGTCGAAGCCTTACGAATTCGGCGACACTCTCAATCTGGATATTAGCAATACTTTATTTAACGCTATCAAGCGCGAGGGCCTGCGCGTGCCGCTGCCGCTCGATTATCCGGACTTGATGGTGCATCAATCGGAATACCAGAGCTCGTGCGCCACAGTGCTCATGCTCGATTGCAGCCACAGCATGATTCTTTACGGCGAAGACCGGTTCACTCCGGCGAAAAAAGTGGCGCTGGCCCTTTCCCATCTGATCCGGGTGCAGTACCCCGGCGACAGCCTGCACCTGGTGCTGTTTCACGACTCTGCCGAGGAAGTTCCCTTGTCCCAGCTTGCGCGGGTGCAGGTCGGGCCTTTCTATACCAACACGCGTGAGGGGCTGATCGTGGCCCAGCGCATCCTCGCCCGCCAGCACAAGGACATGCGGCAGATCATCATGATCACCGACGGCAAACCCTCGGCGCTCACGCTCGACGACGGGCGGATCTATAAAAACGCGTTCGGCCTCGACCCGCTGGTCGTGGGCCGGACCCTGGAAGAAGTGCACAAATGCAAGCGGCAGGGAATTTTGATCAACACGTTCATGCTGGCCAGCGACTACGGGCTGGTCCAGTTTGTCCAGAAAGTGACCGAGATCTGCCGAGGCAAGGCTTACTTCACAACTCCGTACACCCTGGGACAATACCTCCTGATGGATTACATGAACCGCAAGACGCGGACGATCCATTGAGCAGCATTGCTCCGGGAGGGAACGGCCGCGCGGCCGCTTCCCGGGCCGAGTCAGGCCGCAGCCAACCGGATCTGAGCCAGCCGTGAATTTCGCAAATTTAGCTCGGCCTGCCTCCGCCCGCCGGGGTTCGTGAAAGATGTCAAAACGGCTGACTGCGCGCTCCCTTCCGTTCCGCTTTCTCCGCAGACTTGTACGCTACACTGATAGACGAGGAGGCTCGATGCCGACGGTTAAAGCAGGAGTCCAGGCGCCCGACTTCACACTGCCGGATTTGACGGGGCGGCCCCAGGCCCTGAGCGCCTTGCTCGCTTCCGGCGATGTTTTGATTGCATTTTTCAAGGTCTCTTGCCCTACTTGCCAGTACACATTTCCCTTTTTGGAGCGCTTGCACAAGCAATCGGAGGCACGGCGTTTGCGAGTGTACGGAATTTCCCAGGACGACCGCCAGAAGAGCGCAAAGTTCGCTCAACAATTCGGCGTCAGCTTTCCGATTTTGCTGGACGGCGAAGAGGAAGATTATCCGGTTTCGAATGCTTACGGCATTACGCACGTGCCCTCGCTTTTTCTGATCGATCCCGGCGGCCGGATCGTCCTGACCAGCGTCGGGTTTTGCAAAGCGGACCTCGAGGAGATGGCGCAACGCGGCGGCACGTTGCCTCTGTTTCACCGCGACGAAAAAATCGAAGCGTTTCGCGCCGGCTGAGGGTCGAAAAACTGAGCTCCGGGACGGAGTTTCCCATCATGAAAAAGCAGCCGGCGCGGCAGCGCAACCGCTTTCGCGCCGCGAAAGAAGTTCGGAAGCTGGCCAGGGAACGAATCGGAGCGGTGCCGCCCGGCCGGGTGATCGAGCCGAAGCCGCGGCGCAAGGCGGCCAAGCATCCCCTGAAGGAACTGGAACGAGAACTGGAAGCTTGAAGAAACGGCTGCCGCAGGCAGCGCCTACGCGCCGCTCGAAGCACCCTCGCGCAGCCGTACGATTCGCTCCTGACAGTAGCGGCGCTCGAATTCCGCGCGAGTGGCGAAGCTATTCTGGTCAATAGCGCGGTCGATGGCCAGAATCCCGTCCAGGTGATCCAGCTCATGCTGGAGGAGCTCGGCGAAATCCCATTCGGCGGCGAGCGAGCAAGCCACGCCGCGATGATCGGCGTAGTCGATTTGTACACGCTCGGCCCGGACGAGCCGGACCATGATCTGGGGGAAGGAAAAGCAGTCGTCCCATACGAGGATTTTCGATTCGCCGGCGCGGCGTAGCACCGGGTTGATGAGCGAGTACGAGCTTCCGGCGATTTCGAGATATATTAATCTTTCCGGCATTCCGATTTGAACAGCGCTGATGCCGCGCCCGAAGCCGTACCGCTGCTGAAAATCGTGGAGGGTGTCGCGCAGGTCTTGCAAAGCGGCGAGCGCGGCCTGGAAGTTCACTACCGGCCGCGAGCGCTCGCGCAGCGCCGGATTGCCAAGCTGGAGGATCTCGCGAACGGCCATGGATTTAGCATATCAGCGCGGTGCGCGGCGAGCGCCGCTTCCGCATTCCCAGATTCTCCCGCACGGCGGCGCAGGTTCAGGCCAGGCCTCCTTGGTCCTGCGCCCGGCGCCTTGAGCGGGCGGCCGCGAGCGATGCCATGAACGTTTTCCAGGGGCATACGGGATGGCTGGAAGTGATCTGCGGGCCGATGTTTTCGGGCAAAAGCGAAGAGCTGATCCGCCGCATGCGGCGCGGCATGATCGCCCGTAAGCGGGTTCAGGTATTCAAGCCCGCCATTGACAATCGCTACTCGAGCGACGAGATCGTTTCGCATAGCGACCTGCGCATACCTTCTCAAACCGTCAACTCGGCGCGCGAGATTTTGGAGCTTCTGGAGATCCGGTCCGAACTGATCGGAATCGATGAAGCAAACTTTCTCGGCCCAGAACTGCCGGAGGTGGCAAGCCGGCTGGCGGACATGGGCAAACAAGTGATTGTAGCCGGACTCGATACGGACTACCTGGGCCGCCCTTTTGAGCCGATTCCCTCCCTGCTTGCCCTGGCCGAAGAGATCACCAAAACGCTGGCCATCTGTATGCAGTGCGGCGGACCGGCGAAATTCACCCAGCGCTTGGTGGCATCCGATGATCTGATCGTGGTCGGCGCGGCGGGCCTCTACGAAGCCCGCTGCCGGCGCTGTTTCGAGGCAGGCTCTCCCCGGCAGCACGCGCTCGATTTCGTCAAACCGGGATCGGGAAAGGTTTGAACGGTCCGGTCTTCCCATGCCTTCCATGTTCCCGGTGACTCCCGAGCCAGAGCAGTCGCCTCCGGCGAAGACGCCCTTTCTCGAGGGCCGCATCGGCCGTTCGCTGATCCGGCTCGCCATCTTTCTGGTTTTCACATTCGCTCTTTGGTGGCTGGTCGCGGGCTTGATGGCGCCATTTGCCGGCCCGCTGGTAACGAGCGCTATTTCACTGGGGGCTACGGCGCTCGTCACGACAGCCGTCATGATGCGCATTTACGAAATGCAGCCGTTATCGGCCGTGGGCCTGTTCTGGAATCGCCTGGGCGGGATCCATTTGGCTCTGGGCCTGGGGCTGGGAAGCGGGATGTCGCTGTTGATCACGGCGATTCAGTGGAGCTGCGGCTGGGCTCGCTTCCAGCGAGAGCCGCTGCCGCCCGATGCCGGCCTCACCATCCCATTCTGGATTTTTGTTCTAGCCATCGGCGCGGCAGGCGAAGAACTGCTTTTCCGGGGCTACGCGTTTCAGAATCTCATCCGGGCGTTTGGTCCCTGGTTTTCCGTAATTTCAACATCTGTTTTGTTCGGTCTTGGGCACAGCGCCAATCCGGCCTTTTCGAGGGTGAGCCTGCTCAACACGGCGCTGTTTGGACTCTTATTCGGCTACGCCTACTGGCGCACACGCGATCTCTGGCTCCCCCTGGGCATGCATTTTGCATGGAATTTTACTCTCGCCGCTATCGGCGCCAACATCAGTGGGCTTAAAATTAGACTGATGGGGCTGTCGGTGAGCTCCGCAGGCTCCTGCTTGTGGAGCGGCGGTGATTACGGCCCCGAGGCGAGCCTGATAACCACCCTGGTTCTGACAGCCGTGGTTATCTTTCTATGGAAAGCACCAACCGCCCGGCAGGAGGACGGAATCCTGGCCGGGCTGCCATGAGGACGCCGATGAAAGCTTTTTGGGCTGGCTTACTGATCCTGGGACTCAGCGCCGCGACAGGCGAGGCAAAGTTGACCTTCGAGGAGCGCACCGAACTGGTGCGCGGGCTGATGGCCGAATTCGCCACTGCCAAGGTTGTGCTCCCGCGGTCGAAAAAGCCGCTGGAAGTCACTCCGGCGGGCAAGTATGACAAAAACGTGTGGGCCGAGGCGATGCAGGAAAATGGACCGGCGGCGCGAGTGGGCGATATGGTGCAGATCACGAAAGTGACCATTGAAAACGACCGCATCGTCCTCGAGATCAACAATGGAATCAAGGGGAAGCATCGCTGGTGGCACAATGTCCAGATAACCGGAGCCACCGGCAATACGTCGCCGATCGTCGCCGACCAGAACACCAATGCGCCCAGCGGGACTACAGTTGCGCTGGTTTTCGGGGATCTCTCGAAGCCGCCGAAGGCAGCGGACATCAAGAAGATGCTTCAGCCGGTGATGGATTTTGACAAGCATACAGCCACCGAGCTATACACGCAGACTCTTCCGAAAGAGATCCAGGATGCGATCAAAGCAAAGAAGGTTCTGGTAGGCATGGACCGGGAGATGGTGCTGCTGGCCAGGGGACATCCCGACCGCAAGCTGCGGGAGAACAAGGACGGGGTGGAAACGGAAGACTGGATTTACGGCAAAGCGCCCGGCACAATCACGTTCGTGACCTTTCAGGGCAACAACGTGATCCGGGTGAAAGATGACTACGCGGCGCCGGAGTAGGGCGGGAACTCATACCTGCCAATTTCAAAATACGGAGGCAGAATGGCAGCAGTGAAAGTAGGGATCAACGGCTTTGGCCGGATCGGGCGCAACATCTATCGCGCCGCCATGCACCGGGAGGGTATCGACATAGTCGCCGTCAACGATATCACCGATACCAAGACTCTGGCGTACCTGTTGAAGTATGACTCAGTGCTGGGCAACCTGGAGGCGGAGGTGAAAGCCGCCGGCGAGTGCATCCAGGTGGACGGCCGCCAGTTGCGGGTTATGGCCCAGAGAGACCCGGCGCAGATCGACTGGCCGTCTACGGGCGCCCAGATCGTAGTGGAGTCCACAGGACTTTTCACCAACGCCGCAGACGCCCGCAAGCACCTGCGGGGCACGGTAAAAAAAGTCATCATCTCGGCCCCGGCAAAAGGCGAAGATCTTACCATCGTGCTCGGCGTCAACGACAACAAGTACGATCCGGCGCGGCACTCGATTCTTTCCAACGCTTCCTGCACGACCAACTGCCTGGCTCCGGTAGCCAAAGTGCTCCACGACAGCTTTGGCGTCGCCAAGGGGACGATGACCACGATTCACAGCTACACGAACGATCAGCAAATCCTCGATTATCCGCACAAGGACCTGCGCCGCGCCCGCGCCGCCGCTTTGAACATGATCCCGACGAAAACGGGCGCTGCCAGCGCGATCGGCTTGGTGATCCCCGAGCTTAACGGCAAGCTGGACGGTTTTGCCATGCGCGTGCCGACGCCCGACGTCTCCGTAGTCGATCTGGTGGTCGTAACCGAGCGGCCGGTCACGGAAAAGGAAGTGAATCAGAGGCTGCAAGAAGCGGCTGAAGGTTCGATGCGGGGCATCCTGGGTTACACCGAAGATCCTGTTGTTTCCACCGACTTCCTGCACGATCCCCGCAGCTCGATTGTGGATGGCGCCATGACCAAAGTATTGGACGGGAATCTGGTTAAGGTGCTGGCGTGGTATGACAACGAATGGGGCTTCTCCTGCCGGATGTGCGACCTGATCGAAATGCTCGCCAACCGGGGACTGTAGGTGGCCCTTTCCCTGCGAGATCTCGAACCGCTGCTGCCGGGCAAGCGCGTCTTCCTGCGGGTGGATTTCAACGTGCCGCTCGACGAGAGTGGGACCCGCATCAGCAGCGACAAGCGCATTCGCGCTTCCCTGCCCAGCATCCGTTACGTGCTCGAACACAAAGCAGCGCTGTTTTTGGCCTCCCACCTTGGCCGGCCCAAGGGCAAGCCGAATCCTAGGATGAGCCTGAAACCGGTTGCCCAGCGGCTCTCGGAGCTGCTGGGCCAGCCGGTGACTTTGGCCCCGGATTGCATAGGCCCCGCGGTGCCGGCGCCAGCCCCGGGGCAAGTTGTGCTCCTGGAGAATCTGCGCTTCCATCCCGAGGAAGAAAGCAACGATCCGGAGTTTTCCCGCCAATTGGCCTCGCTGTGCGATGTTTACGTGAATGACGCTTTCGGGTCGGCGCACCGCGCCCATGCATCGACGGCCGGCATGGTGGCTTTTGTCCGCCACGCAGCCGCCGGGTTCCTTATGGAAAAGGAATTGAAATACCTCTCCATGGCGGTGTCCAATCCCAGCCGTCCGTACGTGGCCATTCTGGGCGGGGCCAAGGTCTCCGACAAAATCGAAGTCATCCAAAACCTGCTGAAGCTTGTGGACCGGCTGCTGATCGGCGGCGGCATGGCCTACACTTTCCTAAAATCGCAGGGGCTGGCCGTGGGCCGATCGCTGGTCGAGGAGGACAAGCTGGATCTGGCGCACGAGCTTCTGCGAAGCGCCGGCGACAAACTGCGGCTGCCTTCCGATCATGTGGTGGCGGCCGAATTGAAAGCTGAGGCGCTCTCGAAGGTCGTGGATGGGGCAAGGGCGCCGATTCCGGATTCTTGGATGGCCGTGGACATCGGCCCGGAAACGATCACCGCCTACAGCCGGGAGGCGGCTCGGGCCAGCCTGATCGTGTGGAACGGCCCCATGGGCGTTTTCGAAATAGCGCCTTTCGCCAAGGGCACGGTGGAACTGGCGAAAGCCATCGCCACTTCAAAAGCCACGAGCATCGTGGGCGGCGGGGATTCGGAAAAAGCAATCCAGGCGGCCGGCGTCGCCGACAAGATCACCCACATTTCCACCGGCGGCGGAGCTACCTTGGAATTTCTGGCCGGCGAAACCCTGCCCGGCGTCGCAGCGCTCGAAAAAAAGGCTTGAGCGTCAGAGCGCCGGCTTTTTCCGCCGCAGCGGCTTAAAGCGGTACTTCAAAATGCACCACAGCGCGCGCAGGCCGTCTTTGAAGCCGATTTTCTTCCCCTCTTCATACGTGCGTCCGTGGTAGGCGATGCCGACCTCGTAGATTCGAGCGCGCGCCCTGGCCAGCTTACACGTGATCTCGGGCTCGAAGCCGAAGCGGTCTTCCTCAAGCTCGATGGATTGGATTAATTCGCGGCGGAAAACCTTGTAGCACGTCTCCATGTCGCTGAGATTCAGATCGGTCGCCATGTTGGAGAGCAGGGTCAGCAGCTTGTTTCCCATCGAGTGCCAGAAATAGAGCACCCGGTGCTCCTCGGTGGTGATGAAACGGGAGCCATAGACGGCGTCGGCTTGCTGCCGCTCCAGCGGGCCGAGCAGTTTGTGGTAGTCCTCCGGATCGTATTCGAGATCGGCGTCCTGCACAATGACGTATTCGCCGGCGGCCGCCGCAAATCCGGCGCGCAAGGCCTTGCCCTTTCCCATGTTACGCGGTTGAAATATCACATGAACATTGCCCTGCTCCGACTGGATCTGTTGCAGCCGCTCCCGCGTGCCATCGGTGGAGCCGTCGTCGACAATAATGATCTCCTTGGAAATGTTGACGCGCTGGACGCGGCTGACAATCTCGCCGATCGTGTCTTTCTCGTTGTAGACCGGGATCACCACCGAAAGCTTCACGGGATTCATTTTGTTGCCAAAACAATAGAACTGATAGTTGTATCAGCTTCCGGGGAAAGCCGTCAAAAATAGATCGAGGGGCGCGAGCGGGCTCCATACGAAATATTCAGCGCAACTCGGCCCGATGCAGCTTCAGCCAGCCGAGCATCTGCCGGAAGGCCTTCCCGCGATGGCTGTGGGCCAGCTTTTCCCGCGGGCTCAACTCGGCGAAAGTGCGTCCCAGGGGCGGGAAATAAAACAGAGGGTCGTAGCCGAACCCGCCCGACCCGCGCGGGGTATCCACGATCTCGCCTTCGGCCGTTCCCGTGAACGTGGCCAGAAGCCGGCCCGGCAAAGCGAGTGCGATTACACAGACAAACCGGGCTGCGGGCCGCGGCGCGCCGCACCCCGGAGAAAGATGCAGCCTTTCGAGGAGCCGCCTGCGGTTCTCTTCGTCGCTTGCGCCCGAGCCTGCATAGCGGGCCGAGTTCACACCAGGCTCGCCTCCTAATTGGTCCACTTCCAGCCCGGAATCGTCGGAAAACACCGGAGCGCCGATGTGCCCGGCATAGCATAGAGCTTTTTGAATTGCATTTTCCTCGAAGCTGCTTCCCGTTTCGGGGCAATCACAATCGCCCGCCGGCACGATGCGCCACTCAGGGGGCGCCGCCAGCTCGTATTCCGCGAGCTTGTGGGCATTGGAGGTTGCGCAGCGGATTACCATGAGACCACCTGGCGTTCCGCCCCGATCAGATCCTGAATGCCCTTGGCGGCCAGGGCAAGCATAACCTGCAACTGCCGCTCGTCGAAGAGCGCATGCTCCCCTGTGGCCTGGACTTCCACGAAGCGGCCTCCGCCGGTCATGACCACGTTCATATCCACGCCCGCCTTGGAATCCTCTTCGTAACAAAGATCGAGCGTCGGAACGCCATCCAGGAGGCCGACGCTGGTGGCGGCCACGTAGTCGCGCAGCGGTATGCGAGACAGAATTTTCGAGTCCACCAGTTGCTTCAAGGCCAGCGCCAGCGCCACGAACGCTCCCGTGATGGACGCTGTGCGAGTGCCGCCGTCGGCCTGGAGCACATCGCAATCCACAATGACGGTCCTTTCGCCCAACAGCGCGAGATCCGCCACGGCTCGCAGCGAACGGCCTATCAAGCGCTGGATCTCCTGAGTACGGCCCGATAATCTTCCCTTCACCGATTCCCGCGGCGTCCGGGTCACCGTGGCGCGGGGCAGCATGGAATATTCGGCGGTAATCCAGCCGGTTCCCGAGCCGCGCAAGAAATTGGGAACCATGTCCTCCAGCGAGGCGGTGCAAAGGACTCGCGTGTTGCCCACTTCAATCAACGCCGACCCCTCCGCCGTAAGGAGGTAGTGCGGGGTTATTCGAACAGGCCGGGCCTGATCCGGAAGACGTTTATCGCTGCGCATAGTTGGGGAGAAAAACGCTATCCCACCAGATTGCGCCCGGCCGCTGCCGGAAAAACGAAGTCGATGCGGCAGCCGGAGGCGCTAGCTCGATTTGATCATCGCATAAAACAGCCACATCACAAACGCCATCGCCACTACCAGCCAGAAGATGCAGCCAATCTGGCGCGCCCGGTTTGATTCCGGCTTCTTGCGGGTTCCCGCGGGTCTCCATTTGGCCATAAATCGAGTGACAGGAAAGCGGCAAGGACGCCGTTACCGGGGAGACCGCACCCGGCTCCTTTCTGCAATCCGCCGCCAAAGACGACTATAAAGTCCCTTATACCGCATTCCCGGCCAGCCGTTCCGGCCGGCGTCCCCAATCGGTGTCCAGACAGTAGCGTACAACCTTGTCGTAGTAACTGCGAATGGGAGAAAGAGCCAGGCCGCTGCCTTGGAGCGCCGCGGCGGTGTTGCGATTCTCAAACGCCTGAAAAAGGCCGAGGTGGGGCAAAAAGTATCCCAAGACACGGAGAAGCTCGTTGAGCAGAACGTCGCCGCTCCGTCTGGTCTGCTCGACAAATCTCTGATACTCAGCCAGAGTTACCAGCTTGGGCAGGCGGATGCGGCCGTTGCGGCGGCAGGCCGGGTGACTCTCCATGAGATCGACCGTAAGATCGATCATCTGGCTCACCGTCAGGCTGGCATCGGGACCGGCGCAAAGTTGATATACCCGGCCTGGAACAAATCGGTTCTCGAACAGGTAGGCCAGCGCCGCGACGGCCCAGTCGGATGATATTAAATCCACCGGCGCCTGTGGATCGCCCGGCGCCAGAGGCAATACATTGCGCGGCAGCAATCGCAAGAGTTGATGAACATGATTGAACTGGCGGACGCGTCCGGTAGTGGAGTCGCCAATGATGGAACTCAGCCGGAAGATGACTGCCGGCACCTCGCCCATGAAGCGGAACACCAGCTCCTCGGCCTCATACTTCGATTGCTGGTACGTGTTGAGGAATCCGTTGTGCGCAGACAGCCGCTCCTCGGCGATGACCCCGCTGCGGCGCCCGGCCACATAGACCGTGCTGATGTGGGCGAACTTTTGGAGACGTCGGCAGCGGCGCGCCAGCTCCAGCAAGTGCAGCGTTGGCGTTACATTGGCCGCGCGGGCCTGTTCGACAGGCAGGCCGAAGCGGATATCGGCGGCCGTATGAATCATCTCGGTCAAAGAGCGCTCCAGATCGGCGAGCAGAGCGCTATCCAGGCCCAAGCTGGGCTGCGCGAGGTCAGCCGCAACAACCGTTACGTTTGGATTCTGATTCAGGCGCTCCGCCCCGGCCGGCCGGCGCGTGAGCGCGATGATACGGCGCTGCGGATCGGCGGCGAGCAGCCGCTCCAGAAGTTCACCGCCGACCAAGCCGGTGGCGCCGGTCAAAAGCAAAGTGGGGCTGGCAGAATTGATCAAGCCGCCTCAGGCCGGACCGCCGCGCCCTGAGGTTGCGTGTTTCCTCGGCGCTTGCGGTCAAAGAGCATCTTCCTCACAGGAGTGCAAATTATACCAGCAAACGCGCGTCCTGACGCCCCGCTCAAGCCGGCGATGAAGCCTTTCCGGGGTTTTGGGCGCTGCTGTTTTCCGGGGCGCGCGGATCCATCATCTCGCGCGCCGTAACGAAGCAATAGCCGAGGCCCGCAAGCTCCGGAAGGATCCGGCGCAGCGCGCGGATCGTATTGCGGCGGTCTACGCGCTGGGAGACGCGATCGCCGTCGTGCATGCAGAAGATCGCGCCGTTCGACGCATGACTTATCACATGCCAGGCGATCTCGTCGGCCTCCCATTCCCAATCATAAGCGATCACCGTCCACATCACGCCCGTCAATCCGAACTGGCGGAGGACAGGGCGGAGGCCGAACCAGCGAATTCCATACGGAGCTCGGAACAGGCGGGGCGCCGTTCCGGCTGCCCGGCTGATCGCCTGCTGGGTTCTGCCGATCTCCTCGCGGATCCGCGACGGCGTGCAGCCGAGCAGACGCGGGTGGGAATACGTGTGATTGCCGATTTCGTGGCCTCCGTCTTGGACGCGCCGCGACACTTCCGGCAAGCGTTCTACGTTTTTGCCGCACTGAAAGAAAGTAGCGCGGGCCGAGTAAAGCTCCAGCAGCTCTAAAATCGGCAGAGTGGCTTCGCTCGGGCCATCGTCGAAGGTCAGCGCGATTTGTCTTTTTTCGCGCGGGCCGCGCCAGAGGTTGGGACCAAAAAGCGGCGAGGAGCGTCCCCGAACGCCGTAGCCTGCCGCCAGCGCCGCCGTCAGCGGCGCTCCGATTCCTAGCTCGAGCACCATTTTGTTACCATCATAGCCTAGAGTGCCTATCTCGTTGGAAAACTCAGAAATCGCGGCGTTGCTTTACGAAACCGCCGACTTGATGGAGATCGCAGGCGAGGATCCTTTCCGCATCCGCAGCTACCGGAATGGCGCGAGCGCGATCGAGACCTGCCCCGAGCGGATCGCCGACATCGTAACCAACCCGGAGCGCGACGTCACCGAGATCCGGGGAATCGGCAAGGGGCTGGCTTCCGTCCTGAAGGAAATCGTTGAAAAGGGATCCTTCGAGCGGCGCGATCAGCTGTTGCAAAAGTATCCCGCCGGCGCGCTGGAACTCCTGAAGATCCAGGGCCTGGGGCCCAAGGGCATCGCTCTGCTCTACTCCCACTACCAGGTCAGCAATATCGACGACCTCGAGCGGGTGTGCCGCGAAGGCAAGCTGCGGGAATTGCCCCGCATGGGCGAGAAGCTCGAGCAAAAAATTTTGCGCTCGATCGAGCAGTACCGCCGCAGCGCTTCCCGTTTTCTGATCGATCACGCCGACCGGGTGGCTGGTGAAATAGCGGCGTATCTGGCCGAGACGCCGGGGGTCGAGAAGGTCACGCCGGCCGGCAGCCTGCGGCGGCGGAAAGAGACGATCGGCGATATAGACTTGCTCGTCACGGGACCCGACCCGGCGCCGGCGCTGGAGAAGTTCATCAAGTTTCCGAAAATTCGAGAGGTCCTGGCCAAAGGGGAGAACAAGACCAGCGCCAAAATCGGCCACGAAGGGATTCAAGTCGACGTGCGCGTTCTGGACCGCTCCAGTTACGGCTCTGCCTTGCAATATTTCACCGGCAGCAAGGACCACAATGTGGCGATTCGCACGCGGGCCATTAAAATGGGCTTCAAGCTCAGCGAATACGGCCTGTTTCGGGCAACCGACGAAGTAAAGGTCGCCGGATCTACCGAGGAGGAAGTGTATTGCACATTGGGTCTGGCCTGGATTCCGCCGGAGCTGCGGGAAAACACGGGCGAGATTGAAGCGGCGGCGGAGGGCCGGCTGCCCGCCCTAGTGGAACTCCCCCAAATCCGGGGCGACGTTCACGCCCATACCACCGCCACCGACGGGCGCAACTCCATCGCGGAGATGGCGGCCGCCGCCCAGGCCGCCGGATACCAGTATCTGGCCATTACGGATCATTCGAAAGCTCTGGCGATGGCCAACGGCCTCGATGAAAAACGGCTGGTGGAACAGATTGCGGAAATCCGCAGGGTGGCCCTCGATTTCCCGGGCCTGACGCTTCTGGCGGGCTGCGAGTGCGACATCCGCCAGGACGGCGCGATGGATCTTGATGACGAAGCGCTGGCGCAGCTTGACATCGTTATTGCCAGCGTGCACAGCCATATGAATCTGGATGCGGGGGCCATGACGGAAAGACTGCTGCGTGCTATGGAAAACCCCCACGTCAACATCATTGGACACCCCACGGGGCGGCTTCTTCTGCGAAGGGAGCCGTTTCCTTTCGATTTTGAGCGGGTGGCGGCGGAGGCGGCCAGGCGCAACGTCCATTTCGAGATCAACGCCAGCCCGGAGCGGCTGGACCTCTCCGCCAATCTGCTGCGGATCGCCAAGGGCAAAGGAGTAAAGTTCGTCATTTCCACAGACGCCCACCACACCCGGCACCTTGCCAATATGAAGTACGGCGTGTGGATGGCCCGGCGCGGCTGGCTGGGACCGGAGGACGTGCTCAATACGCTGGACGCCCGGCAATTTCGCGCCGCGATGGTTAAGAGACGTTGAACGAGACGAAGCGCCAGCGCCTCAGGCTTCCGCGCGGTTCTAGGCGCGAATTCGCGTCCGACAGCCCGCAATCCGTTTTGATGGAGGACGCCGTGGTAGAACTGCAATATCCGATTGGAAGGTTCCAATTTGAAGGCGACGTAACCGCCGCGCAGAGGCGCGACTGGATCGCCCAAATCGCGGCCGCTCCCGGCCAGCTTCGGGAGGCGGTCCGAGGTCTCTCTGCGCAACAACTGGACACGCCCTACAGGCCCGGCGGCTGGACGCTTCGCCAAGTGGTACACCACCTGCCCGACAGCCACCTGAACAGCTATTCCCGGTTCCGGCTGGCGTTGACTGAGGATAACCCGACGATCAAGCCTTACGATCAGTCGCGCTGGGCGGCCCTCGAGGACGCCCGGTCAGCGCCGGTCGAGGCCTCGCTGCGCTTGTTCCAGGGGCTGCATGAGCGCTGGGTATTGTTGCTGCAATCCATGTCCGAGGCGGATTTCGCGCGCACGTATGTACACCCGGAACGCGGAGTGGTCCACCTCGGCCGCGAAGTCGGCCTCTATGCCTGGCATGGCCGGCATCACGTCGCCCACATCACCTCTCTGCGGGAGCGCCTGGGATGGCGGTAAAGCGAGCGGGGCTCTTCGCGATCCGGTCTTCCCGGGAAATCCTGCGGGCGCGCGTCTTCACCGTCCGCCGGGAAAGAGCCGTCGAGCCGGGCGGCATCGCCGTGGAAAGAGAGATTGTCCACCACAGCGGCTCAGCCGTCATGCTTGCACGGGATGAACAAGGCCGTATTCTCCTGGTGCGGCAGTTCCGGCTGCCTGCGCGGCGGAAGTTGTGGGAATTGCCCGCCGGCCGCTTGAACGACGGAGAAACGCCGCTGCGCGCCGCCCAGCGCGAACTTGAGGAAGAAACCGGATACCATGCCCAAAGTTGGAAACGGCTGGTTGCTTTCTACCCCAGCCCCGGCTATTGCACCGAATACATGACCGTCTATCTGGCGGAAGGGTTGACGCCGGGAGCGACCCACCCGGATGAAGACGAGTCGATCGAGACGCGGTGGTTTACACCGGAGCAGATCCGGCAAATGATCGCCCGGGGGAGAATCGAGGACGGCAAGACGCTGGCCGGCGTCCTGTTTCTTTTTGCCTTTCAAAAATAGTAGCAGGGCTGTCTGAGGCGCAAACGGGGATTGTTGGGCAGGTCAATGGATTGAGCACCACGGATCCATCGCGACGAAATGATGGAAAGGACGTAGGCGGGAAGAGCCCTGCTACTGGTCGCGACTTATTTGAGACAACACGTACATTCATAATCGGGCGCGCCGCGGCCGGCGGCGCGCCCAAACTTATCAAAAAGTCCAGCTAACGCCGAAAGCTGGCATCCACTGGTGCATGAGACCGCTGAAATTGGCGCCCACGCCCGGCTCGAAGACTTTCGGCACATCCGTGACGTAGTCGCGGAACTCGACGCGAAACATCATGTTCTTGTTGAATTGCCATTTGACGCCGGCGCCGTAATCGACCACGCCCATGGTCTGGCTGGTCTTGGTCAGCAGCGCGATGTTGCTCAAAGGCTGGAACGGCTGCTCGGTTCCCGTGCCCTGATACACCTTAAGCCCGCCGCCGCCCGCCACATAAGGACGGATTCTGGCATCCCGCTTGGCGAAGTAGAACAACAGGTCGTAATGGAAGGTATGGGAATGGCCGGCGAACTCCGTGTCTTTGCCGCCCGAGCTGACCTTGAGATCATTGTGCGCAAAGATGTACCGCAGTTCGCCGCCCAGGCGGTTGGTCATGGTCTGGCCCACGAACAGGCCGCCGGCCGCGCCCGGCGCAAATCCGATGGAGCCGGTGGCGGAGGGCGCGCTGACGCTGGCGCCGTGATAGGCGCTGGCCACCGCCAGAGCGCCCGCTTCGAAGTTCTGCTGGGCCTGCAACGAGACGCTCAGGCCCAGGAGGGGGACTAAAAACAGCAGGGGGAAGAAATGATTTTTTTTCATTTGCGTTCTCTTTTTCGTCTTGTGGTTAATCCACCACTCTCACGTTGACGGTCGTGGTGACGCCGCCGGCGGTGACAGTCAGGGGTATTTGCGTGCCCGTGGGCGCGTCGCCCGGAACTCGGACGTTAAGCTGATACACGCCCACGAAGCCCGGCGCCAATCCCGAGAAGTAGACTCCCGCCGGGACGCCGCCCACGGTGACTTGCGGTGTTTGCATGCTGTAGGACAGCGGGGAAACAGGACCTGGGGCGCCCGAGGCTACCGGCGGACCCACCTGGCCCAGGCCCGTAGCGAAAATCAGAAAATAATCGTTCCGGTGCAGCGGATTCGACAAGGTGGCCAGTTCCCCGTTTCGGGCCCGGACAATGGCCGGGAAAGAGCCGGATTGGCCGCTGAAACGGAGCTGAAAAATGGACGGCGCCGCCTCCTGAAGATCCGCATAGTAGGTATCGCTCTTGCCTCCTTGGGTGTGAATCACCGTGGACGCCTGGCCCGAGAGCTCGAACGGCATTTGAGCGTTGATTTGGGTCGGCGACGTATAAAGCAGCGGCAGGCGCAAGCCGTTCATGGTTACGCAGACGTTGGCCAATTCGGTCGGCAGCGGCAGCGAACCGGCGCTGGCCGTATCGGAGGCGAGATTCTGGCCAAAGATTGTCACCAGGCCGCCGGGCGCCAGAGAATTGCTGAAATCGGCCGCGCTGGTGATGGCGGTGACCACCGGAACCGCAATTCCGGCATCGAAGTTACCGGGCAACTGGACGATGCCGGTGGTTGAAGTGGAAATTAGATTGCCGTTGCGCAGCCCCGCCAGGCTCCGGATAAACGGGAAAGTGACGGTGGTCAACGGGGCTTCGACCAGCCGGACCGGCGAGACATGCACCGCCGGCGTGGTGGTGTTAGCCCTCTGTACGGTGCCGGTATCGGTGACCAGACCTCCGGGAGAGGTAGTGCGCACGGCGGTGTTGCCGACAAAGGCAAACCCTGCCGGCAGGTTCGGAGCATCGTTGAACTTGCCCTGCGGCACAAGGGAGAGATTCAGTACATTGTCCTGAACAACCAGAGCATTTGGCCCTGCGGCGATCGCCCCCAGCAGAGACGTGAAGGGCTTTCGCGCAAGGACGACTTGCTGGCTGGAAGCGTCCCACAACAGCACGTTTCCATCCGCCTCGGCAATGAAAATCCCGGAGCCGTTCGGAAGCGGAACCATGGCTGTATTGTTATGGACCACGTTTTGATACACGCCGAGCGGGCCGAGCGGCGCAGTGAAGCCGTTGGGCGCCTGCACCTGATCCAGCCGCCCGGAGCCGCCCGGGGTGCGCACCGCCACCAGAGTCGTCGCGTTGTCCGCAGCCACGGAAACCGGGTTGTCTCCGGCCGGCATGAACAAGTAGCCTTCGTTCTGCATCGTGTCCAGATTGATGACCGTCAGATTCTCGCCGGCGGAGTTGGCAACCAGCAGGTAGCGGCCATCGGCGTTGAAACTCATCCAGTTGGGCTTATTGCCCGTGCGGAAGGTTCCGAGAAGCCGCAAGTCCGCATTGCCGAACACCAGAACCTGATTGGAGGCCTGATCGAGGACGTAAAACTGATCGCGCCTCGGATCGCCCAGCACATCCACGAGCTTGCCAGGCACCGGGAGCAGCACGCCGCGCTGATCCTGGTCTTTTACGTTGATGTCCAGCTCGATCGGATTGAGCTTGTTGACGCCGTTCTGGGAAGAGACGATGATCTGCCCGTGGGTTGTGCCCTGCACCGTGGCGTAAGCCGAGAAATCCACCGAGACGGTCACTGTCGCCGGAGCCGTGCCCTGCGACGGAGTGAAGGTGATTCCCGGCAAGGCTGTGCTGAGGCTGAAGTCCCCCGTGCCATTGATTTGCAGTTGCTGCTGGAGCGGCGTTCGCTGGCAGAAATCGAACTGGAAGAAGAGCTCCTGCGCCGCCGGGCGCACCTGGGGCGCTGTGGGCAGATCGGTCAAAGGCAGGTACAGCAGGCCGGACTCGCTGGCGGCATACAGATAGCGCCCGCCGCCGCCGATGACAATGCGCCCGGTGATCCGCTCCGGGAGTTGCAATTGATCGCGCACAGTCAGGTTGTCCGCGTCCTGAAACAGGAGGGCCGGCGGCAGGTTGACGGTCGTGCTGGATGAGCTGCTGCCCGTGGTCACCGATTGCGGATAGGAGGCGTAAACGGTTTTAAGACCGAAGTCGATGCCATGTCCGCCGATAGTAGGTTGAGATAGATCGGTGTCGGTGTACTCCGCCATGACCCGCATCTGGCGATCCATCAAATATTGCCCGGCCATGAAATAGGAGCCGTCGAAGGAAGCCGTGACCAAGGGCGGAGCGAGGGCGTGAATCAACGTGGACAGCAGGCGGACGTTGAGCACCGCCGACGGGGCCGGAACGCGGTAGACGAATACAAACGACTCCGATAGGCCGAAAATGTAATTGCCATCGCCGGAAGCGGTCATGCTGGCCTGGGTGATCTGCCTCGGGAATGTCGGCGTGGGCACTGGCAAGGCTTCGCCCAACGAAGCGATGGAGGTTACCACCTCGAACGTCCCGCTCGCCGGCCGGAAGCGCTCGATATCGACCGTAGTGATGATCAGCGCTGCGCCGTCGAAACCGAAGGCCACCGCTAAAGGCGGATTCGAGATCGCGTAGTTCTGCCGCGACAGGTCGTTCAGGTTCACTACGGTTACCGAGCTGAGCGTCTGCACCCCGGAATTCTGGTAATTTGTGACAACCAGATACTGCCCATCGGGAGAGAGGGCCAGCCCCGAAGGCGCCTTGCCGACGTTTAAAGAGCTCACCAGCCGGTTGCTGGTTGTGGAAACGACATCGACCTGCCCCGCCGTGAAGTCAGCGGCGTAAATCGCGGACCTGGGCTCGTCGAGCACAATCTCGCTGATATGGCCAGGGAGCGGGATCACTTTGCCGAATGTTCCCGCCAGCACCGCATTCCCGGCCAGAACCGCCAGCGCCAGCGAAACGCCGAGCGATCTTCGAAATACCAGGGTGACCTTTTTCATGTCGTTCTCTCCTCCCGCGCAGCAGCCGAGTGCATCACCGCAAAAAGGGGGCGGCCAGCCTGCGGTACAAGCCATTCCTTTGCTAAGATCAGGACTAAGAAACGCGAGCTTCGCCTCCTCTCGACGTCCCTTAGTCGTTAATCGTCAATTGCTTCGAGGCGCCTTATAGGCCGAAGAAGGCACGCCGGCGCCCCGGTCAGCGCATGGATAACATTCAGTTCTCGTGACCCTGCTGATCACGATTGCGCCGCCGGATCACGATGATACCCAACAGGATCACCGCCAGCACGCCACAGATGATTCGAACCATTACCGGATCCATTGTTTTCTCCTTTTTCTTACTTGTTCATCATCGGGAGCAGCTCCCGGAAGATACGCACAATAATGGGGCCCACAGTCACCACAAAAAGCGACGGCAATATGAAGAAAAAGATCGGAAAGACCAGCTTCACGCCGATCTTTGCGGCTTTTGTTTCCGCCTCTTGCCTCGCCTGTACCCGCATGTAATCGGAATGGCTTTTGAGCGAGGAGGCGATGGAAGTTCCGAAGCGGTCGGCTTGCACCAGCACCGCCACCAGTTTCTTCACCTCATCGACCCCGGTGCGCAGGCCAAGATCGCGCAGCGCATCCACCCGCCGCTTGCCGGCCCGCATCTCGAGGTTGACCACTCCGAATTCCTCACTGATTTCCGGGTGCGCCGTTTGCAGCTCTTTGCTGACTTGCATGATCGCCTGGTCCAGACCCAGGCCCGACTCGACGCAGACGACGAGCAAGTCCAGCGCATTGGCCATGCCCTTCTTGATCATCTTCTGGCGCTTCTTCGCGGCATGGCGGATGAACTCATTGGGTCCGAGATAGCCGACCGCGGCGGCGCCCAGAACGTAACCGATCCAGTTCTGATCGCTCAAGCCAAAGGCGAAGGTCAGAACCACAACCAGGATGGGGAGCGCAACGGCCAGCGTCCCCTTGACGCCGTAGAGAATGCGCAGAGCGTTCGGATTGCGAAAGCCGGCCGTAAGGAGCCGCCGCTGGAGCAGGCCGCTGTCTTTGGGGCTCGACGGCATCGCGCTGCCAAGCTTGCGCATGATCTCGCGGAACGCAAGGCTGGGGTGCGTTATGGACTGCTCGCTGGCGGCGATTTCGCCGGCCACGCGGTCGAGCGCCGCTTTCGGCCTCACCCAAAGGCTCATGCCGATGGCCGAGAGCAGCCCGACCAGAAGCGCGAACAGAATAATGGACGAAATCAAAACCATAGTCTTTGCCTGCGGCTTTCCGTCAGACGTCGATATCGATAATCTTCCGGATCGTCAGAAAGCCCAAAAACTGCAACCCAATACAGACCACGAGCATGATCTTGCCGGTAGGGTCGTTCACAAAGAACATGATGTAATCCGGATTGGTGTAAAACATCATGATGGCGACGACCATCGGAATCATCGATAGCACCATGCCCGAAATTCTTCCGTGGGCGCTGATGGCCCGCACCTGGCCGCGCAGCTTGAATCGCTCGCGGATCAGGTACGCCAGATTTTCCAGCAGCTCAGCCAGATTGCCGCCTGTGCGCTTTTGCAACAGCACCGCGGAGACAAAGAAATGCACATCAATCAGGGGGACCCGCTTGCCGAGCTTTTCAAGAGCCACGTCCAGCGGCAGGCCGAGATTCTGCTCTTCGAACGTCCGCCGGAATTCGCTGGACACCGGATCTGGAAACTCCTTGTGCAGCATCTCTAGCGATACGGAAAACGCGTGTCCGGCCCGCATGGCCCGCGCCACAAACTCGAGGGCTTCGGGAAACTGCTCCTCGATTTTCGCCAGGCGCTTCTCGCGCTTCTGCCAGATGAAGACAAAGGGCAAGGAGGCGCCTATGAGCGCGCCGACCGGCGAAATGGGTTTTCCATGCGGTACGACGTACCAAAAAACATTGAACAAAATCAGGGCGCCGAAAAGAGAAGCGTGCACCAGTTGCGAGGGCTCCCACTGCAAACCGCCCTGCTCGATGTAGCTCCTCAGCCGGCCCTGCAAGTCAACGCCGAGCAGCCAGTCCGCTAGCCGCTTCTTCTCGGTGCCTTCGGCCTTGATCAGTTGCGTCTGCTTTAAGGCTTTGGCGGTCCTCACCTTGCCGGTGACGCGATCCTTGATCTGATCGACATCGCGCCGGTGCATGGTTCGAGAGAAGACCAGCGCGAACAGCACGGTCGTGACCAGGACCACTACGAAGACGGTGACTACTAGTCCCATATCGGGTTCCTCAATTGACCTCTTCCATGCTCTCGAACATCTCCATGGGCAGCCGGATGCCGGCGGCCAGGAACTTTTCGTAGAACTTAGGCCGGATGCCGGTGGCCGAGAAACGGCCGACCACGCGACCTTCCTGATTGACGCCGCGCTTCTCGAAAACGAACAGATCCTGGAGCGTCACTACTTCGCCTTCCATGCCTGTCACTTCGGTGATGCTGGTGACGCGGCGCGAGCCGTCGCTCATGCGGGCGACCTGAACTATCAGGTCCACGGCGGCGGCGATTTGCTGGCGAATCGCGTTGAGCGGCATGTTGCCGCCTCCCTGCGTGACCATCACCTCCAGACGGCTGATGACGTCGCGGGGCGTGTTGGCGTGAATTGTGGTCATTGAGCCGTCGTGGCCGGTGTTCATGGCCTGCAACATGTCCAGCGCTTCTTCGCCGCGGCACTCACCAATGATGATCCGGTCCGGGCGCATACGCAGGCTGTTGATCAAAAGCTGCCTCTGGCGAATCGCGCCCTCGCCCTCCAAATTGGGGGGCCTGGTCTCGAGGCGCGCCAGGTGCGGCTGCTTGAGCTGCAACTCGGCGGCGTCTTCGATGGTCACTACGCGCTCCTTGGGGGAGATGAACGCAGAAAGGGCGTTCAGCATAGTCGTCTTGCCCGCCCCCGTCCCCCCCGCGACGATGATGTTGAGGCGCGCTTTCACCGCCGCTTGCAGCAGCTCGAGCATGCTGCGGGTCATCGACTGCTTTTCCACCAGGTCGTCGGGCATCAGCTTGTCGGTCCCGAAACGGCGGATGGAGAGCAGCGGCCCGTCTACGGCCAGCGGCGGAATGATCGCGTTGACGCGGGATCCGTCGGAGAGGCGCGCGTCCACCATGGGCGAAGACTCGTCCACACGCCGACCGACCTGGCTGACGATCTTGTCGATGATGCGGAGCAGGTGGCCGTCGTCTTTAAAAGTGACGGTCGAGAGCTCAAGCTGGCCCTTGCGCTCGATGTAGACCTGCCGGTGGGTGTTCACCAGAATGTCGCTGATCGTCGGATCCTGCAAAAGAGGCTCCAGCGGGCCAAGCCCGAAAACCTCGTCGAGCACCTCATCGCAGATCTGCTGGCGCTCCATCGAGCTCAGCAGGGTCGATTCCCCGTCGAGCAGCGCGAGCAGGGCCGTGCGGACCTCGCTGCGCACCTTCTGGTTGTCGATGGTGGCCAGGGCCTCCAGGTTGATTTTGTCCAGAAGCTTGCGGTGCAGCGTGAACTTCAGCTCCTGGTATTCGGGATTCAGCGAAAGCTTGGTCCGGCCGGCGCCGCGCCGCAGCCGGTCCTCCCAACTTACGTCGTGCTGCTGTGTGTATTGGAGATTGCTAAGCGTAGCCATAGCCCTTGTTCCAGTTTCCTTCTAGCTTTCCGGCAGCAATGCAGCCAGATTTAGAAGAGAAATGCTTTTCTTTTTCTTTTCCTCGCCCTGTTCCGCGCCGAGCAGATGCTCACTGAACTTGCGGATGTGTTTCCCCAGCTCACAGTTCGGCGGCACCGGCTTGCCCGCGGTGAGAGCCCGGTGCACCGTGGTGTAATCGTCCGGAAAGGTGTAGTGCACGGGGAAATTGAAGACCTTCTCCATGTCCTGGCAGCTCAGCTCATCCTTGCGGCTGCTGCGATTCACCAGCACGCGGAAACGTTCCCGGTTGAAGCCCATCTGATCGAGGAAGGCGATGCATTTCCGCGTCATGTGGAGCGAGGGCAGCTCGGGAGTGCAGATGATGAAGATCTGGTCGGCGTCTCCCAGAGTGGCCATGGAAATCCGCTCATAGGCCGCGGGCAGGTCCACGATGACCGCCTCGTAAATGACGCGCGCGTACTCCAGAACTTCGTGTACGCGATGACCCTCGAACGACATCGCCTCGGGCTTCTCCGGAGCGGGCATGATATCCAGACCGCCCACGTTGCTGGTAAGGGCCGTCCAAAGACTGTTGTCCAACTGGTCGGAGTGCCGGATCCCATCCAGCAGGGAGTAACTGTGGTTCAGCTTGAGAGCAAACGAAATGGTTCCACCCAGCAAATCGAAATCCGCCAAGAGGATCTTCTTGCGGCCTTCTTTCGACAGAGCGTAGGCGGTGTTATAGGCGAGCGTAGTTGCTCCGTAGCCCGCCTTGGCCCCCACGAACGCGATGAGCTTGCCGCGCGCGGGTTGGGTCCGTTCTTCGTTTTCCCGCAGCCGCAGGACGCGGGCCAGCACCGTGTTCTGGGTGGGAATGTCGAACGGCGCACAGAGGAACTCGGTGGCTCCGGCGCGCAGGGAGCGCATGATTACTTCGGCGTCGCTGGTAGAGTGAAGGCCGATAATGTGCACCGTCGGGCGGAAGGACGTGATATACGGCATCAGGCCCAGCGCCGTTTCCAGATTGGTGCTCAAATCGAGCAGAATCAGGTCGGGCCGCAACTGGCGAACCCGCATATCGAGGGCCTGGGGCGTGGGGTAGCTTTTGACGTCGGCCAGTATGTTGAACGTCTTGTTCTCTGCCAGAGTACTGGTAAACTGCTGCGCCAGGGCCCGGTTCGGACAAATCAGCAGGGCCGTCAGCTCTATTCCCGGTTTCATCGCGTAGGATGCCATTCTCTTACTCCTGGGACGGTGTCTCTATGGTTTGTTGCTGGCGCTGGGTTTCTTGGTCGGATCGTAGTCCATAGGCATAAACGGCACGCTGAAATGCGGCTCCGGCGGCTTCTCGCCCACACCCAGCGGCACCGGGAATTCAGGTGTGACCAAGACCAACAGATCGCTGTTATTCTTTTGCAAATTGCGGCTCTTGAAAATATTTCCCAGCAGCGGAATATTCGACAATCCCGGAAGCCGGTTGAACGTTTCATTGACCTGCTGGTTGATCAAACCCGCGATGACGAAGCTTTGCCCGGCCGAAAGCTCGACGTCGGTCTCCACGCGCCGGGTGGAAAGCGCCGGGATCGTAAATCCCGAGATGGTGAGCGCGTTGGCGAAGTCGAGCGAGCTTACCTCGGGCCGCACATGCAGCTTGATCGTCTGATTGGAAGTCAGCAGGGGCAGAAACGTCAGCTTGATGCCGAACTCGCGGAATTGGATCGTGACCGCTCCGGCGTTGGCGCCTCCCTGAATCACGGGAAACGGAAACTCGCCGCCGACCAGAAACGCCGCCTCCTTGCCGCTGGTCGCGATCAGATTCGGCTCAGCCAGTATTTGGATCAGATTTTTGGACTGAAGCGCCTTTATCAGAGCCGCGAGGTTCAGATCCGGGCGGAAGGCAAAAATGTTCAAAACATCGTTGAGCGTGAACGTCGTGGATGTGCCGGTGACGGTCCCGCCGATGGTTCCCGTCACGTCGGCCGGATGCGCCGGGCCGAATTGCTGCGTGCTGATGCTGCCCGGAGTATTCAAGGCGCCAGTGCTGAGAATGTTCGCCCCGAGCTGCTCCTGCACGGATTTCTGCACCTCGGCGAAGCGGACCCTCAGCAGAATCTGCTTTTCGGCGGGCGGCGCGTAGGAAAGATTGTTCACGACCGTCCGCCCCAGCGTCGCCACCATGGCGGCCGCTTTCTCGGCCACCACCGGGGAACTGACATGCCCGGTCAGCGAAACGGCGTTGTTGCTGACAAGCACCTGAATGTCCTCGCCCGGAAATGTGCTTCGGATCTGCTGTTCGATCTGCTGCAAATTCGCCCCGACATTCAGCGTGAAAAAGTTTCTCTCGCCGTTCCGGGACCAGATCACCAGAGTCGTGATTCCCGGAGCCTTTGCGTTGATCAAGACCTCTTTTGTCGAAACGGCCACCGCGTCGGCCACCTCGGGATTCGCAATCGAAATCCGGGCGATCTCATCGGGGTGATCCAGAATCACCGATTTGCCGACGGTCATGGCAATCTCTTCATTGCGGCCCGTGGCGCCCTGCGCGGCGCTGGTCCCGCCCGAAGCGGAGCCGGCGGCCAGCAGCGCTGCTGCGACAAGCGAAGCGAGCATCCCGGCGATACGCGCCGGAGCGGGGGGATGATTTCGCATAGTTGCACCTGATCCTCTCGTGTCGAACTCCTAGAATCGGCCGCAAGCCGTTCTGGTTCTCTTCAGCTAATTCTGCTCAGGCTTCTCAAAGCCCACCGTCTCTACAGCCCGCTTCTCGCCGCGAATAATTTCCACCTGCTGCTTCACAGGAGGGGGCGGAGGGGGAGGCGGCGGCGTCGCCACGGCGGTCATCACGCGCACAGGCCGCGGCCTGGGCTGCTCCTTTGGCTTTTCGGGCGCCGATCCGGAATACAGGGTCGAAACCCGCACGCCGCTCGGTTTCTGCGCCTTATCGTCGGTCGGATTCCGCAGCACGAGCTGGATGCGCCCTTCATTGGCCGCCAGAGTCAGCAGCTCGGCTTGCTCGGGCGTCACCAGCATAGTGACCACGGGGACGTTCTCGGGCTGCCCGCGGGCGTCGGGCTGCATCTTCGTGCCGGCGGAAATGACCAGAATGTTCTCGAGAACCGTCGTCGTCATGCGGTTGTTATCGCCGCCGCCGGGCGCCTGGCCGGTGACCAGCACATCGACCCGCGTGCCCGGAAGGACGAAGCCGGCCACGCCGATTACGTTATTCACGGCGACTGAAACGGCCCGCATGCCCGGAGGAATCACCGAGCTCAAGCCCACGCCGGCGTTCTTTTCGCTGAGGCGGCCCGCCACCAGCGGCTCGTCCGCCAATATATTGCTCACCACCGCGCGATCCACTACGTCCTCGATCTTGGAAAACCCGCCTTTCGGGTAGGTGTCCGCAGGCCATTTGACGATGTGCAGATCAGAGGGCTTTACCGTAGCCCCCAGCGGCAGATCCGTCGTGGCCACCACCAGATCTTTGGTTTCGTATTTCTCTTTGCGGGGGGAGTTGGCGCGTACAGTGATCTGGTAGAAAATGCCGGAAACCAGCAGCGCCAGAAGCACTGACATGCCCAACACAGTCATGAATCGCTTGTCCATGTGTGATCTCTCTTATCTCGCGGCGAATGACAACAGGACCCCCAGGGTGATCGCCGGAGCGTAGGGAATCGCTTCCGCGCCACCTTTGGATCCCGCCGCGGCGTTTTCTCGATGTCTCAACTTACCTACCAGCAGGTAGAGCAATGCAAACAGCGCGCCGACAATCGCCGTCAGCAGCGCAGCCATCAGCGTCTGCGACGCCCCGAGCACCGCGCCGAAGCCGGCCATGAGCTTGATATCCCCGGCGCCCATGCCGCCGAGCAGGAAGAAGATTAAAAAAACAAGAAAGCCAACCAATGTTCCGGCCAGCGCGTTGCCCGCGCCGCGAAGGCCGTAAAGCAGCGTCTGGGCGCCTAAGCCGAGGGCGAACGCCGCGCCTGTGATCTGGTTCGAAATGCGGCGCCGCCAGAGGTCCTCGGCGCTGGCCGCCGCGCCGATCAGGATCGAAATGTAAAGCAACCAGTGCATAACCTCCCACTCCCGGCCCTTTCTACGGCCGGCTGCCCCTGCCCGCCGCGCTCTTTCGCATCCTCTGAGAGTCGCCGCTCCGGGCGAAGCGCTCAATTGGGGACTTGCCCTAGGTTTGGAGAAAAACCCACCCTACTGATAAGTAAAAGCCCCTGCCCCTTACTGAGCAGCGTTGGAAAGAACGGAAGCCATGCGGCTGAAGATCGTGCTGATGCTGGTAGAAATGCCAGGCAGCAGCGCGCCGGCCGCGACGGCGATAAAACCGGCCAGGAGCGCATATTCCACCAGGTCCTGGCCGCGGCTGTCACGAGCAATCTTCGAGAAATACAAACAAAGCTTCGTCATTTCCCTTCTCCCTGCATCTTTGCCAACAGCAAATTCTGTTTTTTCGGCCCCCCAACCTGCACGGGCGCCGGCGCCCGCGCCGGATAGGGTCTCGCTTCAGGTTCTATCCGGAGACCGGTGCGGCTTCGCGGATCGCGCCGGCCGGAACTGCGCCGGGCGGCGCGAGCTCCGGCGGAGGGTTTCTTCGGCGGCCCCGCGCCGGCGGCGGAGACGAGCAAACGCTCGTCCAGTCCCCAGAGACCGCGGCCCACCGCAGTCCTCGCGGCGAGCAATGAAGATAAGAAGCCGCACTGGAACGCGAACTCAGCGAGCTGGCGGCCGGCCAGTATCTGGCAGGGCCCGGCCCACCCGCTGTTCTCGTGCTCCATTTCTGTCCAACGAATTCTGGTGTTCTGCATGTCAGTCAGCTCTTGCCCGTCTCGCCGCCAGTTTGCGCGGCGGCGGCCGTTTCCGGCGGGTTCAAGGCCAAAGGGCCTGTCCGCTCGAGAAGCAGGGCCTTTCCGTCGTCGTATCTCACT
>Ga0070741_10001583_pt1 | contig 68025 bp, 64 predicted proteins | sample Coa_R1_4_FD_66440 | JGI IMG/M metagenome (GOLD analysis project Ga0070741, IMG submission 66440) | Surface soil microbial communities from Centralia Pennsylvania, which are recovering from an underground coalmine fire - Coalmine... | ecosystem: Environmental > Terrestrial > Soil > Unclassified ...
GCCTGACGGCGTCACGCGGCGCGCTGCCGCGTCCTCCGTCGCGCCAATACGTGCTCGTATTGGCGCTCCCTGCGTCCTTGCATCGCACCACGTGCCGCGCGTCATCCATCGCGTCCCCTTTCCGGACAGGCCCCTAGCAGACGACGGCCAGCGAGAACGCCTGGTCGTGGAAGCTTCCTCCGCCGCTCCCCTGACCTGCCGTGTCCAGGGCCGCCACCTCGACGATCCGGCCGTCGGATCCGAACTGTCCCAGGCCGAACGCCGTCAGCTGCACGGTCGGGCTGTAGTCGCTCACTCCGTGGCTGACGCTTCTCGAGACGAGCCAGGAGCAGTTGGTCACGTCCTGCGTGAAGGTGACCAGGTACTGCCCGGAGCAGCACCTGACGTTCGTGCCCGGGCTCACGACGCCACGCGAGGCCCAGACCGTCCCGTTCGCGGAGACGTTCGCGAACATCCCGCTGCCGGCCGGTCCCGTCGGGCCCGTCGGCCCGGTGGGGCCCTGCGGGCCGGCGCTGCCGGTGGCGCCGCCGGGACCCGCGGGTCCGGCCGGGCCCTGGGGCCCCTGGGGGCCCTGGGGGCCCTGGGGCCCGGTCTGGCCTTTGAGCGCGGTCGAGTCGAGCCCGTCGACCATGTCGGCGTTGAGACCGACGACCTTCCCCGTGGAGTTCACCGTCAGCGGGGCGGCGCCCGGGTTGACGAGCGCCGACAGCGCCGGACCGCCGCCGGTGTTCTGGGCGACCACGCCGGCGGCGCCCGGAACCGTCGAGGCGGTCGAGCCGAGCACGCCCGCCGAACCTGCCGCCGCCGAGGCGGAGGTCATCTTGCCGACGATCGCGCGCGACGACGACGTCGTCGCGGCGTTGAGCACACGCAGGACCGGATTGCCGGCAACGCCGCCGGAGAGCGACGTTTCCCGGTCGGCAGTGTTCGCCTGACCCAGAACGAAGGCGCCGCCGGTTGCCGCGTAGGTCGTTCCGCCCAGCGCGACCAGCAAGGCGGCCACGGCGACGACCATCGCCGGCGAGACCGAGGCCCGCAGCCTCCGGCAGGCCGAGCCGGCCGCAGCCAGCCCGCCGCCAGCGGCCACGAGCGCAACGACGAGCGTACGAAAACGAGCCATCCTGTCCTCCCTCCCCGACGCCGCAGAACTTGTGCGGACAGTAACTCGCCACGGGCGCCCGGCCGCCCGGTGCCGCCGGCGGGGGGCTCAGCCCACCAGGTCGGGCGGTTCGAGCGACGTGTGGAGCTCGAAGGAGGCCGGCGAAGCGAGCAGCTCGAGGTACTCGACGAGCCGTCCGCTCCGGTCGAGGTAGGTTCGCCGGACGACGATCAGCGGGTCGCCGACGGCCAGGCCGAGCAGCCCGGCGACGGCAGGGTCGGCGGCAGCGGCCGTGACGACCTGTGCGCCGGAGTGGAACTCGACGCCTGCGCGGCGGAGCAGGTCGTAGAGCGGCGTCCGCGCAAGCTCGGCCCGCGTGTACGTCCGGCCGAGCTCCTCCGGGATGTAGGTCGTGATGTGGAGGAGCGGCCGGCGCTGCCGGCCGCGCAACCGCACGGCGCGCTGGTAGACGCCGTCGTTCCGGCCGCCGAGCCGCGCCTGGATCGTCAACGGGAGCGGGCCGTAGCCGAGCTCGACGACCGTCACGTCGGTGTTGCTGCTGACGTCGCGCATGTGCGCGACGACGTCGCGCATCGACGCGGCGAGCGGCTCGACGGTGACCGAGCTCGAGACGAACGTCCCCCGCCCCTGCCGCCGGTGGATCAGCCCGTCCCGTGCGAGCGCCGCGAGCGCCGTCCGCACGGTCACCCTCGAGACGCCGAACCGCTTCGCCAGCTCCTCCTCGGGCGGAAGCGCCGCGCCCGGCCCGTATTCGCCCCGGTTGATGGCGTCGCGGACGACGAGGTAGACCTGCCGGTGCAGCGGCAATCCCGCGTGCCCGCGTGTGTGGAGCTCGATCGCTTGAGTCATCCTGTTGTCCGAACTATGGTACGTCTCCGTGCCGGGGCGGACGCTCTTCGAGAGGCTCTGGGAACGGCACGTCGTCGCGGAGCTGGACGGCGGCGTCTCCCTGCTGCACGTCGACCGCCACTACCTCCACGACCTCGAGGCCGGCCCCGGGCTCCGCCGGATCGCGGAGCGCGGCTACCGCGTCCGCGACCCCGACCTCACGTTCGTCACGCCCGACCACACGGTCCCGTCGGCGCCGGGCGAGGCGCCGGCCGGACGGAGCGCGGAGCTGCTCCGCGAGATGCGGGAGCGCGCGGCCGAGGTCGGCATCCGGCTGTTCGACGTCGGCGAGCCGGGGCACGGGATCGTCCACGTGGTCGCGCCCGAGCTCGGGCTGACGCTGCCCGGCCTCACGGTCGCCTGCCCCGACAGCCACACCTGCACGCACGGCGGGATCGGCGCGCTCGGGCTGGCGATCGGCGCCTCGGAGGTGACGCACGTGCTCGCGACGCAGACCCTCCGCCAACGGCGGCCGCGCTCCATGCGCGTCGTCTACGAGGGCTCGCTGGTCGCCGGCGTGACGGCGAAGGATCTGATCCTGGGCACGATCGGCCGGCTGGGGACCGACGCCGGCCGCGGCTGTGCGGTCGAGTACGCGGGCGAGCCGATCGAGCGGCTGACGGTCGACGAGCGGCTGACGGTCTGCAACCTGTCGATCGAGCTCGGCGCGCGGATCGGCCTGATCGCGCCGGACGAGACGACGTTCGCCTACGTCGAAGGGAGGCCGTACGCGCCGGCGGGCGAGCTCTTCGGCCGCGCCGTCGCCGACTGGCGGACGCTCGCCTCCGATCCCGGCGCGGTCTTCGACGTCGAGCACCGGATCGACGCCGGCACCGTCGCCCCGCAGATCTCCTGGGGCACGAGCCCGCAGGACGTGATCCCCGTCGACGGCACGATCCCCGACCCCGAGCTCGAGCCCGATCCCGCGCGCCGCCGGCGGCTGACGGAGGCGCTCGCGTACATGGGGCTCGCGCCGGGCGCGGCGATCGCCGGCACCCCGGTCGACTGGGTCTTCATCGGCTCGTGCACGAACGCCCGCCTGTCCGACTTGCGCGCGGCGGCGAGCGTGCTCGCCGGTCACCGCGTCGCGCCGGGCGTCCGCGCCTGGGTCGTCCCCGGCTCGGAGGCGACGAAGCGGGCGGCGGAGGCCGAGGGGCTCGACGAGGTCTTCCGCGCGGCCGGCTTCGAGTGGCGGCTGCCGGGCTGCTCGATGTGCCTCGCCGCGAACGGCGACGCGGTGCCGCCGGGCGAGCGGTCGGTCTCGACGACGAACAGGAACTTCGTCGGCCGGCAGGGACCGGGCGCGCGGACGCACCTCGCCAGCCCGCAGACGGCCGTCGTGGCCGCGATCACCGGCGCCATCGGCGACCCGCGGGAGCTCGCCGCCTGATGGAGCCGTTCACCCGCGTCACCGGTCGCGCCGCGCCGCTGCTGCGTCCGAACGTCGACACCGAGGTGATGATCCGCGTCGACCGGCTGATCGGCGCGACGCCCGCCGGGCTCGGCCGCTGGCTGTTCGAGGCGTGGCGCTACGACGACGACGGCGCCGAACGGCCCGACTTCGAGCTCAACCGGCCCGAGTTCCGCGAGGCGAGGATCCTGCTCGCGGGGGAGAACTTCGGCTGCGGCAGCTCGCGCGAGGGCGCCGTCTGGGCGCTTCGCGACTACGGCGTGCGTGCGGTCGTCGCGCCGAGCTTCGGCGACATCTTCGAGTCGAACTGCTTCCAGAACGGGATCCTCCCCGTCCGCCTGCCGGAGCCGGAGGTCGAGGCGGTCGCGGCCGAGCTCGAGGGCGGCGGAGAGCTGACTGTCGACCTCGTCGACTGCTCGCTCACGACGCCTCGCGGCCGGCGCGTGCCGTTCGCGATCGCGGCGGAGCGGCGCGACGCGCTGCTGGCCGGGCTGGACGAGATCGGGATGACGCTTCGCCTCGACGGCGCGATCCGCGCCTACCAGGCGCGGGAGCTGGAAGTGCGCCCATGGCTGAGGCCCGCCGGGGTGCGTCCGGCGTGACGGGCCTGCTCGTCCTCGCCGGCGACGGGGTCGGCGCCGAGGTGACGGCGCAAGCGAGGCGGATCGTGGACTGGTTCGCCGAGCGCCGCGGCCTCGCGGTCGACGTCCGCCAGGAGCTGTTCGGCATCGCGGCGTGGAACGCGCACGGCAGCCTGATGCGCGACGAGACGTGGCGGGCGATCGAGGAAGCCGACGCGATCCTCTTCGGAGCGACCGGCTACGGCTCGCCCGACTACCGGCGGCTCCCCGCCGAGGAGCAGGCGCACGACTGGCTGCTCGAGATCCGCCACGGTCTCGACCTATTCACGAACCTCCGCCCGGTGCGGCCGTCCCCGAGCCTGCTCGACAACTCCACTCTGAAGCGGGACGTGCTCGAGCGCGTCGACCTCCTGATCGTCCGCGAGCTCGCCGGCGGCATCTACTTCTCCGAGCCGCGCTGGCGCAGCGTCGCACCCGAAGGCGGACGCGTCGCGGTCAACACCCTCCGCTACACCGAGGCCGAGATCGCGCGGATCGCCCGGGAGGCGTTCGTGCTCGCCCGGGAGCGCCGCGGGTACGTCTGCTCCGTCGACAAGGCGAACGTCCTCGAGGTCGGAAACCTCTGGCGCGAGGTCGTGGCCGAGGTCGGCGCCGCCGAGTTCCCGGACGTCCGGCTGAGCCATATGTTCGTCGACAACTGTGCGATGCAGCTCGTCCGCGACCCGGCCCAGTTCGACGTGATCGTGACCGAGAACCTGTTCGGCGACATCCTCTCGGACTGCGCGGCGATGGTCGCCGGCTCGCTCGGGATGCTCCCCTCGGCCTCGCTCGGGCCTCGCCGGGCGGACGGCAGCCGGCAGGCGCTCTACGAGCCGATTCACGGCAGCGCGCCGGACATCGCGGGGCAGGGCGTCGTCAACCCGCTCGGGTCGATCCTGAGCTTCGCGCTCTGCCTGCGCCACTCGTTCGGAGCGCCGGCCGAGGCGGAGCTCCTCGAGCGGTCGGTCGAGGCCGCGCTCGCCCGCGGCGTCCACACCAGGGACGTCGCACCTCCGGGCGCGCCGGCCGTCTCCACCGAGGAGATGTGCGACGCGGTCCTCGCGGAGCTGGAAGGAGGAGGACGATGACGACGGCGAACGTGCTTCCGAAGCATCGCGACGCCTACTACGGCGGCCGGTGGCATCCGCCGGCCCGCGGGGCGGCCCGCGAGCTCGTCAGCCCCGGCGACGCGTCGAGCCTCGGCACGGCCGCCGAGTGCGGCGCCGAGGACGTCGACGCGGCCGTCGCCGCGGCGCGCGCCGGGTTCGAGGTCTGGCGCGATTTCGCGCCTCGCGACCGCGGGCGCCTGCTCCGCGAGCTGGCGGCGCGCGTCCGCGAGCACGCCGGCGAGCTGGCGCTGATCGACGCGCTCGACTGCGGCAACCCCGTCTCCGCGACGGGCTTCGACGTCGAGCTCGCGGTCGAGAGCCTCGACTTCTTCGCCGGGCTCGTCACGGAGATGAAGGGCGCCACCGTCCCGCTCGGGCCGGAGGCGCTCAACTTCGCGCTGCGCGAGCCACTCGGCGTCGTCGCCCGCATCTACCCGTTCAACCACCCGCTGCTCTTCTGCGTCTCGAAGCTCGCCGCACCGCTCGCGGCCGGGAACAGCGTGATCCTGAAGCCGCCCGAGCAGGCGCCGCTCTCGACGCTCCGCTTCCTCGAGCTCGCCGACGGGATCCTGCCGCCCGGCGTCGTCGGCGCGCTACCCGGCGGCCGCGAGGTGGGCGCGGCGCTCGTCGCGCATCCGGGCGTGTCTGCCGTCGCCTTCACCGGCAGCGCAGCCGGCGGCCGGGCGGTGATGCGCGGCGCCGCCGACACGCTCAAGCGGCTCTCGCTCGAGCTCGGCGGGAAGAACGCCCTGATCGCCTTCCCGGACGCCGACCTCGAGCGGCTCGTCGACGGGATCGTCCGCGGGATGAACTTCCACTGGTCGAGCGGCCAGTCGTGCGGCTCGACGAGCCGCGTCTTCCTCCACGCCGACATCCACGACGCCGTCGCGGAGGCGGTCGCCGAGCGGTGCCGCTCGATCCGCCAGGGGCTGCCGTCGGATCCCGCCTCCGAGATGGGCGCGCTGATCGACGCCGCCCAGCTCGGGCGGGTGACGTCGTACGTCGAGAGCGGCAAGCAGGAGGGGGCGAGCGTCCTCGCCGGCGGCGGCCGGCCCCCGCAGCCCGAGCTCGCGAGCGGCTTCTTCCTGCAGCCGACCGTCTTCGCGAACGTCACGCAGGCGATGACGATCGCCAGGGAGGAGATCTTCGGGCCGGTCGTCTCGCTGCTCCGCTGGAGCGACGAGCGGGCGATGCTCGCGGACGTCAACGCCGTGGAGTACGGGCTCACGGCCTCGATCTGGACGAGGGACGTCACCGCCGCGCTGCGCACGGCCTCGCGGGTCGAGGCCGGCTACGTCTGGATCAACGACGCCGGGCCGCACCACCTCGGCACGCCGTTCGGCGGGCGCAAGCAGTCCGGCGTGGGCCGCGAGGAGTGCCTCGACGAGCTGCTCTCGTTCACCGACCAGAAGACGATCACGGTCAGGCTGTGAACGAGCCGGGGCACGACCTCGCGGTGATCGGGATGGGCGCCGCCGGCCTGTCGGCCGCGGTGGCGTTCTCGGACGCGCGGCCCGACGGACGCGCGGCGGTGCTGGAGCGCGCGCCGGAGTCGGAGCGCGGCGGCGCGACGCGCTACACCGGCTCGTGGTTCCGGGTCGGCGAGGACCGGACGCTCGACCCGCGATTCCCGGAGCTGATGGAGCGGTTCTCGGGCGGGCTGGCCGACCTGGAGTACTGCCGGGCGCTCGAGGCGGAGGTGCCGGCGTCGATCGCGTTCCTCGAGGAGCACGGGGTCCCGTACACGTACTTCGCACAGGGGCTGCCCAACCGGAACACCGGCGGCGGGCTCGGGATGCCGGTCGGCGGCGGTGCCGCGATCGTGAGCGGCCTCGCGGGCGTGCTCGAAAGCCGGGAGGGCGTCGAGCTGCTCTACGAGACCGAGGCGCTGCGGCTGACCGTTTCGGAGGACGGCCGCGTGGACGGCGTGCTGGCGCGGGGCCGGGACGGGCTCCTCCGGAAGCTCGCGGCGCGGGCGGTGGTGATCGCCTCGGGCGGCTTCGAGGGCAATCCGGAGATGCTGACGCAGTATCTCGGCGAACGCGCGTCCGAGCTGCCGGTGATCGCGCCGGGGCCGCGCAACAACCGCGGCGAGGGAATCCGGATGGCGATGGAGGTGGGCGCGGACACCGCGGGCCGGTTCGACCTGTTCCACGGCGAGCCCGTCGATCCGCGCACGTCGAAGCCGGACGCGGTCGTTTACCCGTACACCTACGGGATCCTCGTCAACGCGCGAGCCGCGCGGTTCTTCGACGAGGGACAGGACAGCTTCGACTCGTCGTTCGAGCGCCTGGCGTACGAGATCTGGCGGAACCAGGATCAGCACGCGTTCCTGATCGGCGACCAGACGAGCCTTTCCGTCCAGGGCTTCCGCGACGTCGTCTTCAGCGACGTCGAGCCCGAGGTCGCGGAGACGGTCGGCGAGCTCGCGACTGCGCTCGGGCTCGACCCGGCAGCGCTCGAGCGAACCGTGGCCGCGTACAACGCGGCCTGCGGCGCGTCGGCGTTCGATCCGTACCGCTTCGACGGGAAGGCCACCGTCGGGCTCGACCCGCCGAAGTCGAACTGGGCCTTCCCGCTCGAGCGGCCGCCGTTCTTCGGCTACCCCCTGACCTGCGCGATCACGTTCACCTTCGGCGGCATCCGCACAGATGCGAGCGCCCGCGTCGTCACCCCGAACGGCACGCCGATCCCGGGCCTCTACGCGGCCGGCGAGGTGACCGGCCTCTACTACCGCGAGTATCCCGTCGGCACCTCGGTCATCCGCGCGATCACGTTCGGCCGCCTCGCCGGCGCTCACGCCGTCCAGGCATGAAGCGATCCGGCTCGATGGCGAACGCCAACCGGCTGAAGCTCGGCCTCTTCTCCACGAACTGCCGCGGCGGCCTCGCGATCACGACCGCGCCGGGCGCGTGGGAGCCGACCTGGGAGAACAACCTCGCCGTCGCCCGGCTCGTCGACGAGACGGGACTCGAGTTCGTCCTCCCGATCGGTCGCTGGCGCGGCTACGGCGGCGCCTCCGACTTCAACGGCTCCTCGTTCGAGACGATCACGTGGGCGGCCGGGATGCTCGCGCACACGACGCGCTGCACCGTCTTCGGGACGATCCACGCGCCGATGATCCACCCGATCGTCGCGGCCAAGCAGATGGCGACCGTCGACCTCTTCTCCGGCGGCCGGTTCGGGCTCAACCTCGTCTGCGGCTGGAACCAGGACGAGTTCGAGATGTTCGGCAAGGAGCAACTCCCGCACGACGAGCGCTACGAGTACGGCCAGGAGTGGCTCGACGTCGTCCGCACGATCTGGCGCGAGCCGGAGGCGGTCGACTTCAGCGGGCGCTACTTCGAGCTGCCCGGCCTGATCGGCAACCCGAAGCCGTCCGCCGGCACGGAGCCGGTGCTGATGAACGCCGGCTACTCGCCCGCCGGCCGCGCCTTCGCGACGCGCAACTGCGAGTTCCTGCTCACCTCGCTGATCGACCTCGAGAGCGGCCGCGGCGACGTCGAGGCGGTGAAGGGCGCCGCACGCGAGCAGGGCCGGGCGATCGAGCTGGTCGGGACGGCCTACGTCGTCTGCCGGGCGACGCGGGCCGAGGCCGAGGAGTTCCACCGCTGGTACGCCGACGAGCACGCCGACTGGGAAGCCGCCGAGCATCTGATGGAGCTCGCCGGCATCCACGCGCAGTTCTTCCCGCCCGAGCACTACCGGCGCTTCCGCGAGCGTTTCGCGGCCGGGCACGGCGCCTACCCGCTCGTCGGCGACCCGGACCACGTCGCCGACGAGCTCGAGCGGATCGCGGACGCCGGCTTCGCCGGCCTGGCGTTCGGCTTCTTCGACTACCTGGGCGAGCTCGAGTTCTTCGCGCAGGAGGTGCTCCCGCGTCTCGAGTCGCGCGGCGTCCGCGCGGCGGGAACGTGAGCATCGCGAGCGCTCGCGGCGGACACCCACGTGTTTCGCTCCTGCGGACGGGGTGACATCTGAGTGTATGGAGCAGTTCGACACCTCCGAGATTCGAGCGCTGGAGCGGATTCGGGCGAAGTTCGCGCCTGCGGCGATGAGCTGCGACAAGGTCGCGAAGAGGATCGTCGCCGCCGTCGAGGATCTCCTCGCCCAGCAGCACCGGCAATCGCAGGGTTAGGTAGCTCGCGGGTCAGGCGCTCGCGGGCGACGCGATCGGCGCCAGCCCGGCGCCGGCGGCGGGCGCTGCCGAACGAGACCTCGAGCCGCCCGGCACGGTCGACAGCGACGCCCGAAGCAGCTCGATCGCATCCTCGACCACCTCGAGCGCCTCGCCGTGCTCGTCCTCGGCGAGCTGAGCGGCGCTCGCACGGATCTGGTCCATCGCGACGGAGACCTGCTCGGCCGCTGCCTGCTGCTGCTGCGTCGCGAGGATCGACTCGCCGAGCATCGCGGACGTCGTCCGCATCAGCTCGACCACCGCTCCCACCTGCGCCGTCCCGTGCTCGGTTGCCTCGATCGTGACCTCCATCCCGCTCTGGATCTTCTCGACGATCCCGCGGATCAGCGCGGTCGATTCGAGTGACCGCTCGGCAAGCCTGCGCACCTCGCCCGCGACGACCGCGAAGCCCTTGCCGGCGTCGCCGGAGCGCGCCGCCTCGATCGCGGCGTTGAGCGCGAGCATGTTCGTCTGCTCGGACATGCCGTTGATCAGCGCGAGGATCTCGCCGATCCGCGCCGAGCTGTCGCCGAGGGCACGCGCGCGCTTCGAGATCGACTCGACGGTCTCCCGCAGCTGCTCCAGCGTGTCTTCCGTCGCCCCTGCGGCCTCCGCGACGCTGCGGGAGCTGCCGGCGATCGCCGAGGCGGTGGCGGCGAGCTCCGAGATCGTGGCCGAGATCTGTGCGACTGCGGCGGACTGCTCGTTCGCCGAGGCGCCCGTCCTCGTCGCGGCCGACCGCGCCTCGACGCAGAGCGACTCGAGCTCGACGACGGCGGCCCGGGTCTTGACGCCGAACCCGCGCAGCCGCCGGACGCGGTAGAAGCGGGCTCCCGCCATGTAGACGGCGCCGAGGACGCCCGGCGCGAGCTCCGCCGCGATCACGAGGCCGCGTCTCGAGAGCGTGCTGACGAGGTACGCGGTCACGCCCATGAGGAGGAACGGGACGCCGCTCTCGCGGAGCTGGCGGCGCACGTAGCCGGGCAGGAGAAGCGTGCGCCGGTCGGCTGCACCGAAGTGCGCCATGCTGCCGGCGAGGGCGCCTGCCCGCTCGTCGAGGCGCGCGGCGAGCTCGGAGTGGCGCTCGCGCTCGAGGGCGAGCCGCTCCGCGGCGGCGCGGATCTCGCCGACGACCGCGGCCACCTGCTCGGCCGCGCTCCGCTGCTGACGCGTCGCGAGGATCGCCTCGTCGAGCATCCCGCTCGTCCGGTCCATCAGCCCGGCGACGGCCTCGACCTGCTGCGCGCCCTGGTCGGTCGCGACGATCGTCCCGGTGGCGCTCTGCTGGATCCGTTCGACGACGGCGCGGATCGAGTCGCTCGAGGAGCGGGACCGCTCCGCGAGCCTCCGCACCTCGGTGGCGACGACCGCGAAGCCGCGACCTGCCTCGCCCGCCCGCGAAGCCTCGATCGCCGCGTTGAGGGCCAGCAGGTTCGTCTGCTCGGAGATGTCGTCGATCAGCGTCAGGATCTCGCCGATCCGGCTCGAGCTCTCGCCGAGGCCGAGCGACCGCTGCCTGATCGTCTCGACCGTTTCCTGCATCTCGCGCATCGTCGCGGCCGTCCGGCCGGCCGCCGCAGCCGCACCGTCGGCGTTGTCGGCGATCGTCGCCGCGCCCGCGGCCAGGTGATCCAGCACCGTCGACGTCTCGGCGACCGCGGCCGACTGCTCGGCTGCGGCGGACGCCGCGTCGGCGCCGGTCGCGCGGATCGCGGCGGCGGTCTCGCCGAGAACGCCGACGCCCCGTCGCAGCGCAGCGACGACCCGCGCGAAGCTGAGGCCGACGACGAGCAGGACGGCGACGTTCGCCGCTCCGCAGATTCCCAGCAGGAGAAGGCCGAGGAGCTGGACGCTTCGAGATCCCCCCGCGGCGAAGGCGCCGAGCGCGACCATCGTCGCGCAGCCGGTCACCGCCGCGGCGAGCGAGGCCGCGTGCAGCCGGGACGGCTTGCTCGCAGGTGCAGGCGTGAGCTGACGTGTATCCACACGGTCGTTATCGGATCCGCACTGGCTCCGGATGAGCCCTCTTCGCGCGTGCGGCCGCTCGCGCTATCCGCGACTACGATTCGCGTCGGCGTGTTGCTGCTGCGTCCGTAGCGCACCGGCCCCGGCGGCCCGCTCACCGCGCGGCCTGGTCGACGACGCCCCGCGCTCCGCCGCCACGGTCGACGACCCTGCGAACTCCGACCGTGAAAGGTGGTCTCGAGATGGAGAAGGAGCAGCTGCTCGAGCGCTACGAGGCGCTCGGCGACGAGGCGGACTTTCTGGCGGCGAAGCCGCTGTACGAGCGCGCGGTCGCCGACCGCCCGGACGCGCGGGTGCTGAACGACTACGGCTACCTGCTCTACGCGCACGCCCGGCGTGAGCTGCGCCGGGCGGTCGAGCTCTACGAGCGCGCGATCGAGCTCGATCCCGGCTGCGACAAGCCGCACTACCAGCTGATCGTGGCGCGTGCGGCCCTCGAGGAGCCGGAGCTGGCGGTGGCGCTCTACGAGCGGCGGCTGGCGGCGGCGCCCGGAGAGCTGCGGGAGCACCGCTTCCTGGCGGCCGCCCAGTTGCGGGCGCACGCCTACGAACAGGCGTCGGCGATCGCCGAGGGCGGCCTCGAGCTCGCGCCGGACGATGCCGCGCTGATGGAGCTCCGCGGCGAAGCGAGGGCCGGTCTCGGCGATCCCGAGGGCGCGCTTGCCGACTGGCGCCGCTCGCTCGAGCTCGACCCCGAGAGCATCGGCGGTCTCTACATGAGCGCCTTCCTGCTCGAGCGGGAGGGGCGGCGACCGGAGGCGATCGAGGCGTGGGAGGCGATCGTCGACTGGAACGAGGCGCGCGGCTACGCGCTGCACGCCGCGTGGCCGCGCCAGGAGCTCGACCGGCTCCGTCGCTCGTGACCGGCGAGCCCGCCGAGCGGTGCTCGCCTCTTCGGCTGCCGCCGTCACGAGGCCGCCGGGTCAGATCGCGATGCCCGAGTGCGCGTCGAAGAAGTGGAGCTCACCCGGGTCGAGCGCCACCTCGATCTCCTCGCCCTCGCGAATCCGGGTGCGTGGGCTGAAGCGCCCGACCACGGTGGTGGTGGTGGGCGGCGCGTCGGTGTCGAGCTCACCGAGCGCACGATCGTCGCCGACGTCCTCGGCGAGCTCGCGCGTCTCCTCGGTGACGGCCCGTCGGGCCGCGATCGAGAAATGGACGAGCACCTCCGAGCCGAGCGCCTCGCGCAGCTCCGCCCGTCCGCGCAGCCGTCGCAACGCGCCGTCGGCGAGCGCCGCGTCCTCGAGGCTCTCGGGCCGGATGCCGAGCACGACCGACCGACCCTCGTGCGACGCGAGCCCGGGATGCGACTCGAGCGCCGCCCGGTCGAGCTCGACGCGCACGTCGCCGGCGACCACCTCGAGCCCGCCGTTCCGCCGCTCGACGGTCGCCTCGAGCATGTTCATCGCCGGGCTGCCGATGAAGCCCGCGACGAAGACGTTGGCCGGCCGGAGGTAGAGCTCCTCGGGTGGCGCGACCTGCTGGAGCTCGCCCTTCCGCATCACGGCGACGCGGTCGCCCATCGTCATCGCCTCGACCTGGTCGTGCGTCACGTAGATCGTCGTCGCGCGCAGGTCGTTCTGCAGCCTCTTGATGTCGGCCCGCATCTGCACCCGCAGCTTCGCGTCCAGGTTCGAGAGCGGCTCGTCCATCAGGAACGCCTGCGGCTGGCGCACGAGCGCACGGCCCATCGCGACGCGCTGCCGCTGCCCGCCCGAGAGCGCCCGCGGCTTCCGCTTCAGGTACGGCTCCAGGTCCAGCGTGCGCGCAGCCTCACGCACGCGCCGCTCGACCTCGTCCCTCGCCGTCCTCGCGATCCTGAGCGGGAACGCGATGTTCCCGTGGACCGACAGGTGCGGGTAGAGCGCGTAGCTCTGGAAGACCATCGCGATGTCGCGGCTCCTCGGGGAGAGGCCGTTGACGACGCGATCGCCGATCCGGATGGCGCCGTCGCTGATCTCCTCCAGCCCGGCGACCATCCGCAGCGCGGTCGTCTTGCCGCAGCCGGACGGCCCGACGAGCACCATGAACTCGCCGTCCTCGACCGCGAGGTCGAGCCGGTCGACGGCGCGCGTGCCGTCGCCGAAGACCTTCGTGACCTGCTCGAAAGCGACTCTAGCCATACCTCACTCCTTCACGGCTCCACCGACGAGACCGCGCACGAGCGCGCGCTGCGAGACCAGGAAGACGATCGCCACCGGCACGATCGCGAGGAGCGTCGCGAGCGCCAGCTCCGGGCGGAAGATGTTGACCGACTGCCCGCCGCCGCCCTGCGCCGGGTTGAACGACGGCGTCGACGAGAGCAGGTTCGAGAGGCCGACCTGGATCGGGTACTGGTTCGAGTCCGCCAGGACGACCAGGGGCAGGAAGAAGTTGTTCCAGTCGGCGACGAAGCTGAAGAAGAAGACGAGGGCGAGTATCGGCTTCGCGAGCGGCAGCGCGACCCGGACGAAGGTCTGCATCTCGCTGCACCCGTCCACGCGGGCCGCGTCGAGCAGGCCCGGCGGCAGCGCGGTCGCGTAGTAGATGTAGGCGAGGTAGACGCCGAACGGAAAGAACGCGAACGGCAGGATCACCGAGAACGCGCTGCCGAGCAGGTGCACCGCGTTCAGCTCCAGGAAGATCGGGAGCACGAGCGCGGCTCCCGGGACGATCATCACCACGAGCGTCAGCGAGAGGATGAGCCGGCGGCCGCGGAACGTCCCGAAGGCGAGCCCGTAGCCGGCGGGAATGCCCACGACGAGCGTGATCGCGGTCGCCGACAGCGAGTAGTAGAGCGAGTTGCCGATCCAGTGCCGGTAGACGTGGTCGCTGAACGCGTCCAGGTGCCTCCACGCCAGGAGCACCTGGTGGAAGCTCCCGAAGGAGAAGGGGCTCTTGTCGACGAGCGCCGCGTCGGACTTCGTCGGCGCCAGGAGGAGCCAGAGGATCGGCGCGGCGAAGAACACGGTGAACGCCGTGAGGATGACCAGCCGCAGGCCGAGCGCCGGGAGCCGCATCAGTCGTCCGTCCTGAACAGGCCGGTGCGCGTCACGATCAGCACCGCGCCGACGAGGCCGATCACGAGCAGGTCGACGGCAATGGCCGCGGCGCCGTTGAAGTCCGCGTAGCGGAAGGCGAGCTGGTACGCGAGCTGGTTGGCCGACCAGGTGTCCGGGACGAGCCCGAGGCTCGCCTGGTTCACGAGCGTCGGCTCCACGAACAGCTGGGTGCCGGTCGCGAACGAGAGGATGACCATGTAGGCGATCCACTTGCGGATCAGCGGCAGCTTCAGCCGCAGGGCGATCTGGATCGGGCCGGCGCCGTCGATGCGGGCCGCCTCCTCGAGGTCGTGCGGGATGGTGTTCAGCGCGCCGTACATGACGACGATCCAGCCGCCCGCGCCGGTCCAGAACGCGATCATCGCGAAGATGAACGGCAGGTTTCCGGGCGCGATCGACTGGGCGAAGATTTTCGCCCCGAGCACGTGGCGCAGCAGGAACCCGCCCGGGCTGACACCGGGGTCGAGCATGAAGAGCCACACGAGGACGGACGCCGCGCCGGCGAGGGCGCCGGGCATGTAGAAGAGGAAGCGGTACGTCGTCGAGACGCGGTTCGCCCGGCCGTGGAGGAGGAGCGCAAGGCCGACGACGAGGACGACGAGCGTCCCGAGCCAGACACCGGTGTAGAGGAGGATGTGCTTGAACGCCGGGACGAAGCGGTAGTCGTTGTACGTCCGGACGAAGTTGTGGAACCAGACCCAGCCGCCGCCGGTACTCGTGAAGGCGAGATCGAGCGCGTAGATCGTCGGCGCGATGCCGAAGACGATCAGGAACGGCAGGTACGGCAGGACGAACGGCAGGCCCCTTGGAATGCGGAGGCCGCGCAACCGCGCGGCCTCCGCATGTTCTCTGCTCAGCGTGGAGGAGCTCACGTGCTCAGTGCGAGACGACCTCGTATCCAGCGGCCTTCGCTGCCTGGCTGAGCCCCTTGCCGAGCGCCGGCAGGAGCGAGCTCAGCGACTTGCCCGCGACGAGCTGGGTGACGACCGAGTTCGACCAGACCGGCTGGTCCGGGTAGGTGACCAGATTCCAGCCCCGCCAGATCTGGTTGGCGGCCGCTCCGATCGCCGCGCCCGGAGGAGCCGCGAAGAACGGATCCTTGCCGAGCCAGGCGAGCCAGGCCTTCGCCGCGGGGCCGTAGGACGGCAGGCCCGGTGCGACGGCGCTGTAGTTGGCGATCTTGGTGTTCAGCTTCGCGCCGGCCACGTTCCACTGCACGAAGTCGACGGCCGCGGCCATGTTCTTCGTGTGCTTCGAGATGATCCACGGACCGCCGCCGACTTGTCCGGTCACGACGGGCTCCGTGCCCCAGCGCAGCGGTGTCGACGTCGTCCACTCGCCGGCCGGCAGCTTCAGCGTGTCGCGGAAGACCGCGAGCGCATACCACGCCGCGCCCGGCATCATCAGGACCTTGTCGGCGTCGCCGCCGTACTGCTTGGCGAAGTCGGGCGAGAACACGGTGATGTCGGACACGGACTTGTTGGCGATGAGTGGATCGAGCAGATTCGCCATGCGAGTGCAGTGCGCATCCGCCGCGTTGATCAGGACCGTCTTGGGGCCCTTCAGCGTCGACAGCGGGCACTGGTCCGACCACAGGTAGAGCCAATGGCCGTACGAGTCGCCGACCGTCCCGATGACGTAGCCCGGGTGGTTCTTGGCGACGTCCTCGCCGATCTGCGCCCACTGCTGCCACGTCGTCGGCACCTTGTAGCCGAACTGGGCCATCAGCTTCTTGTTGTAGTAGAGCACCTCAGGGGCGAGGTTGTCCTGGACGCAGACGAGATGCCCGCCGACCGTGCACTGCCCGATCGACGGCTTCGGGATCTGGCTGGCGATCTTCGTCGGGAAGACCCCTCCCTCGAGGTGGGCCGCAAAGTCGAACGGCTTCTGCGCCATCCACACCGGGTCGTTGGCCTGCTCGCTGAAGATGACGTCCGGCCAGCCGTTACCCGTGCGGTTCCACAGCTGCATCTTCGCCTGCAGCGTCGTCGCCCCGTTGCCGTCGCCGTCGAAGGTGACGATCTTCAGCTTCACCTTCGGATGCGTCTTCGCGTAGAGCTTCGCCGCGGGCAGGCGGACCGAGTCCACCCACACGGTGAGCGAGCCCGACGGACCGGCGGCGCGGGAACCGGCTGCTCCGGTCGACGCCGCGGCCACCGCGGCAGACGCCGCGAGCGCGCCGATCGACAGGAGCGCGAGCCAGCGGCGATTGAACTTCAGGTGCATACCCTCCCTCCTTCTTTCGTTGTTCAGCTGACTGACGCAGCCCGGTGCTCGTGCACGAACTCGGGCAGCGCGATACCGGGGGCCGTCGGCGCCTGCACGAGCCCGTCCAGGCCGACGCGCGGCTCGCGAACCACCGGGTTGGACTTGACGAGCGACTCGTAGTAGGTGCAGTTGGGGATCGCCATGCAGAGGTGCACCGCCGACTCGGTCGGCCCGTGCACCTCGGCGCGCAGCCGGAACGAGTCGGCGAGGTGCGCGATCCGCATCGCGCCGGTCATACCGCCGCGGTGATTTGCGCTCGTCCGGACGTACGTCGCGCAGCCGGAGGCGACGAAGTCGGCGGTGTTGAGGTGGCTCCCGTCGGAGGTCTCGCCGACGAGCAGCGGCACCTTGACGCGGTCCGCGAGCCAGCGATACGCCGTCACGCTGAACTCGCGCATCGGCTCCTCGTACCAGCGGTAGCCGGCCTCGGCGAGCGCGTGGCCGAGGTACTCGGCGTCCGGCAGGTCGAAGCCGGCGGAGCCGTCGTACATCAGGTCGAGGTCGGGGCCGACGTGCGCCCGGACGCGCTGGCAGAGCTCCGCGTCTGCGCGTGCGTCGCCCCAGGCGTGCAGCTTGATCGCCGGATACCCGAGCTCGAGGCACTGGTCGGCGACGTCGAGATACTCCTCGACGGTCGAGAACGTGACCGTCGACGCGTATGCAGGGATGGACTCCCGGTACGTACCGAGCAGCCGGTGCACGGGGACGCCGAGGACGCGGCCCTCGAGATCCCAGAGCGCGACGTCGACGACGCCGAAGAGCCAGATCGGGAACTCCTCCGTCCGGTCGAGCTCCCAGAGCCGGTGCCACAGCCACTCCCTCCGGTCGGCCCGCTCGCCGACGAGCTCCTCCCGGAGCACGCGGTCGACGATGTCGGCGAGCATCGGCCCGCTCCACTCGTGGTAGGCCTCGCCGACGGCGCCGTCCTTGGTCGTGATCCGGAGTACCGCGGTCGTGCGCTCCTTGTGCGAGCCGCGGAGGCCCCGCCGCCACGAGAACGGCGGGGCGACCGCGGGAAGCGGGATCAGCTCGACGTCGACTGCTGCGATCCGCATGCAGGGATGATCATCATACGAATGATCATCCGCTGTCAAGTCATTGCGTTCAGCCTCGCTTCCGGTCAGCCCACGCGAAGTCGATGTGCGCGGCGATCCGCGACGCGGCTGCCTCGCCGTCACGACTCGCGAGCGCCTCGTAGATCGCGCGGTGCTCGGTCACCGTGCGCTCCAGCTCGGCTCGGGGCCGCGCCTCCGAGAGCCGCGGCGTGGCACCGGCGTGCGTGTGGATCGTGCGCACGATCGCCCGCCCGACCTCGTTTCCCGACGCCTTCATCACGATCGCGTGAAAGCCGAGGTCGACGTCGCGGAAGCGGTGGTAGTCGTCGTACGACGCCTCCGCCTCCTCGAGGTTCGCTTCGAGCGCAGCGAGGTCGTCGTCCGTGAGCCGCGTGGCGGCCGCGCGGGCCATCTCGCGCTCGAGCACGCGCCGCACCGCGATCAGGTTGTCGAGCAGCGACACGTCGCCGTCGTACGCGAGCGCGATGCGGATCACGACGGGGTCGAGCAGATTCCACGAGTCGCGCGGCTGGACGGTCGTGCCACGCCCCTGCTCCACCCGCACGAGGCCACGCTCCTCCAGGAGCTTCAGCCCTTCGCGGATGACCGTCCGGCTGAAGCCGAACTCGTCGCCGAGCACGGGCTCCGTCGGCAGAACCGACCCCTCGGGCAGCGTGCCGCCGATGATCTGGTGCCCGAGCTCCTCGACGACGACGGACGCGAGCCGGGCCGGGCGAGACGAGCGCGGCTCGCGCAACACGACCTGCACGTGCCCGCCCGCCTTCGAGACGACACTGTCCATTCAAACATCATATGTTCGCGGCACGACGATAGCCCGGCGCCTGCGTTGCGTGCGGTCAGCGAGCCCTCGACGGGCTCCATAGAGCTTGGCCCGCTCACGGAGCGGCCGCTCGCCGAGTTCCGCGACGATACGTCATATGAATTGGTGGCGTGCTCTCGCGCTCGCGGTACGCGCGCTGGCGCTGCTCTTCTTCGCAGGCTTCTTCGGCGCGCCGCTCCTCTGGCTCGTGCTTGCAGCGACGAGAACGGACTACCAGCTCGCCACCGGTCCGGCCTTCGCATTCGGGAGTCTCGGCAATGTCGCGCGGGCATGGCATCAGCTCGACGGCTTCGGCGGCCACCTCTTCCGGCGCTGGCTCGTGAACTCGATGCTGTACACGCTCTCGGCGACCGCGCTCACGCTCCTGACGGCGATCCCGGCCGGCTACGGGCTCGCGGTGGGGCGATTCCGCGGACGCCGGCTGGTGCTGAGCCTGACGGTCGTCGCGATGACGATGCCCGCGACCGCGCTCGTGCTGCCGATCTTCCTCGAGTTGGACGCGCTCCACCTGCTCGGGTCGGCATTCACGGTCATCCTCCCATTCGCGTTCTTTCCCTTCGGCGTCTACCTCGCCTATCTCTACTACGTGACCGCGCTGCCCCCCGCGTTGCTCGACGCGGCGCGGGTCGACGGCTGCGGCGAGTGGACGACGTTCCGGCGCGTCGCGCTGCCGCTCGCCAGGCCTCTCGTCGCGCTCGTCTGCTTCTTCAGCTTCGCCGCCGACTGGACGAACTTCTTCCTTCCCTACGTCGTACTGCCCGACTCGTCGCAGTACCCGGTCGAGGTCGGTCTGTCGGACCTGCTCCTCGGCGGGCCCAAGGCCCAGCTCGCGCTCGCGGCGCTGATCGCCACCGTCCCGCCCGCGATCGTCTTCGCGATCTCGCAGCGCGCCATCGGCCGCGGCCTGCTGACCGGAGGGACGACCGGGAGCTAGGAATGACTCGTCCTTGACGCAGCCAAGGGCGCTCTCGACCGCGACTTCGAAGGACGCCAGCTGCCCCGTCCGTTGCCCCCACCCGCGGAAGCCGCCCCGTCGAGACCAGAACAGCCCTGCAAACGCGAAGAGCCGACGCGCGGATTCGAACCGCGGACCCCTTCATTACGAGTGAAGTGCTCTACCAGCTGAGCTACGTCGGCGAGGGCGCGAGGCCGGGGCCAGTATAGCCCCGGCCTCCTGCGCGTTCCTAGGCCGAATCGGCGAGGTCGGAGATCGCCTCGCCGAGCGAGACGACCCCGTCCAGCTTGCCCGCGAGCTTCGCGAGCGCGCTGTTCTCGAGCTGCCGGACGCGCTCGCGCGTCAGGCCGAGCTCGGAGCCGATCGCCTCGAGCGAGCGGCTCTCGCCGCCGAACCCGAAGCGGAGCTCGACGATCCGTCGCTCCCGCTCGGGGAGCGACGCCAGCGCCCGGCGCACGGAGCTGCGCCAGTGCGCGTCGGCCGCCGCCTCGACGGGGTCGACCGCCGACTCGTCCGCGAGCAGCTCGGCGAACTCGCCGTCGCCGTCCGAGCCGATGCCCTGGTTCAGCGACACCGACGCCTCGACGGCGTCGAGCGCCTCCTGGACGTGCTCGAGCTTCAGCTTCGTCGCGTCCGCGAGCTCCTCCGTGGTCGCCTCACGGCCGAGCTTCGCGTGGAGCTGGGCCGACGCGCGGCCGAGCTTCACGCGGCGCTCCTGGACGTGAACCGGGATGCGGATCGTGCCGGACTGGTTCGCGACCGCACGCTGGCAGGCCTGGCGGATCCACCAGGTCGCGTAGGTCGAGAACTTGTAGCCCTTCCGCCAGTCGAACTTCTCGACCGCGCGGTTGAGGCCGATCACGCCGTCCTGGATCAGGTCGAGCAGCGGCACGCCGTGACCCTGGTAGCGCTTCGCGATCGAGACGACGAGCCGCAGGTTGGAGTTGATCATGCGCTCCTTCGCCGCGAGGTCGCCGCGCTCGACACGCTTCGCCAGCTCGACCTCGTCCGCCGCCGTGAGCAGCCGGTAGCGGCCGATCTCGTTCAGGAACAGCTGAAGCGAGTCGGTCGTCCCGGCCGGCACGTCGGCCTCGTAGGTCTCGGGCGCGCGCCGGATCTCGACGTCGCTCGAGTCGAGCGTGCGCTCGAGCTCCTCGACCTCGTCGTCGGCGAGGTCGTGCTCGATCGCGAACCGCTCCAGCTCGGCGGCGTCGAGGTAGCCGCGCTCGGCCGCCTCGGCCAGCAGCGCCTCGACATGTGTAAGTTCCAGCAGAGCGTTCAGAGAGATTCCTTTCCTTGTCGTTTGCGGTCGAGTTGAAGTTCTCTACGGCGCCGGTGCTTCCTACGGCACACAGACGCCCGCGGAGTATGACCGCTGAAGCAGTCAACGCCCTCCGCAGCGGTCGTATTCCCGTTCAGGTTACAGGGATGCGCCGCCGAAATCCAGCGGGAGCCATCCCTCAGACGAGTACGCGGCGGAGCTGAACGAAGAGGGCTTCCAGAGCGAGCGAGGGGTTGACGTTGAACTCCTCGAAGGACCGCCAGGCGTCGCGGACGAGCTCGGCCGCCCGCTCGGCTCGCACGAGGCGTTCGACCGAGGCGTCCTCGCGTAGCTCGTCGAGCCGGTCGCAGTGGATCGCCGCGCGACCGGCGCCGACGGCGACCGCGACGAGGTCGCGGTACCAGGAGGCGAGCTCGTCGAGCGCCTCGAGCACCTGCTCGCGCTCGGTCCCGAACTGCGCCCGCTTCAGCCGCTGCTCACGCTCCCGCGCCGGGAGATCGACGTCCTCGAGCTCGACCTCGATGCGGTCGCGCACCTTCCGCGCCTCGGCGCTTGCGAGCTCGAGCACGCGCGCGGAGGCCGCCGCGGGGTCGAAAGCCTCGTCCGCATAGGCCGCGCGAGCGAGCCCGAGGACCGCGGCCCGTTGCGCCGCACCCTCGGGATCGAGCAGCCGCTCGGCGCGGTCGAGGCGGCCGCCGGCGACGCGTGCGAGCGCGGTGGCCTCCGCGGCCGCGAGCGCCGGGGCCCGCTCGAGGATCGCCTCGCGCACCGCACGCTCCGAGAGCCGGCGGAACGGGACGTGCTGGCAGCGCGAGCGGACCGTCTCCGGCAGCGGCCCGAGATCGTCGGCCACGAGCACGAACACCGCGTACGACGGCGGCTCCTCGAGGTCTTTGAGGAGTGCGTCTGCCGCCTCGTCGTTCAGGGACTGCGCCGAAAAGACGAGGTAGACGCGGCGGTCGGTCTCGAACGGTCGCATGTGGAGGTCGCGCCGCAGCGCGCGGACGGCGTCGATGCGGATCTGGTCGCCGAGCGGCTCGAGCACGTAGAGGTCCGGGTGCGAGCGGTGAGATGCCCGCGCGGGGTCGCCGAGGAGCTCGCCGGCGAACGCGAGCGAGGCCCGGCGCTTGCCGACGCCGCGTGGGCCGTGGAAGAGGTACGCGTGCGCCGGACCCTCCGCGAGCGCCGCGGTGAGGAGCCGCTTGGCCTCGTGCTGCTCGGGGATCGCGTCAAACATCGAGCTCCTCGAGGACGCGCCGGCCGAGCTCGTCGGCGGGCAGGGCCGCGTCGAGCACGCGGATCCGGCGCGGAAAGCGCAGCTCGAGCTCACGGTAGGCAGCGGCCACGGCGACGCGGAAGGCGTCGCCCTCGCGCTCGATCCGGTCGCGCTCGCCCGCGAGCCGGCCGTGCGCGACGCCGGGGTCGACGAGCAGGACGAACGTCCGGTCAGGAAGGAGGTTGCCGGTCGCAAGCAGGTTCAGCTCGAGGACTGCGTCGACGCCGAGGCCGCGCCCGGCCCCCTGGTAGGCCAGCGAGGAGTCGACGTAGCGGTCGGAGACGACCACCGCGCCGCCTGCCAGGGCCGGCCGGATCACACGTTCCACGAGCTCGGCGCGGGCGGCCGCGAAGAGCACCGCCTCGGCCCAGTCGGTCATGTCCTCTCCGGTCAGGACGAGCTCGCGGATGCGCTCGCCGAGCGGCGTCCCCCCTGGCTCGCGAGTGGCCACCGCCCGCCGGCCCCGCTCCTCGAGAGCGGCCCGGAGCAGCTCCACCTGCGTCGTCTTGCCGGACCCGTCGAGTCCCTCGAAGGTCACGAACATCGGCGACCTAGGATACGGCGATGCGTGCGATCGTGACCGGGGGCGCAGGCTTCATCGGCTCCCATCTCGTCGACGCGTTGCTCGCCCGCGGCGACCAGGTCTGGGTCGTCGACAACCTCGCCTCCGGCAAGCGCGAGAACGTGCCCGCCGAGGCGGGCTTCTTCGAGCACGACATCCGCGATCCGGTAGTCGGGGACCTGCTCCGCGACCTCCAGCCCGAGGCGTGCTTCCACCTCGCCGCGCAGGCCGACGTCGTCACCTCGGTCGAGCGGCCGGAGTACGACGCGGAGGTCAACGTCCTCGGGACGATCGCGCTGCTGCGGGCGGCCGGCACGGCGACGCAGCTCGTGTTCAGCTCGTCCGGCGGCGCGATCTACGGCGAGTGCGAGCGCCCCGCGCGGGAGGACAACCCGCTGCGGCCGCTCTCGCCGTACGGGACGTCGAAGCTCGCGGGCGAGGAGTACATCCGGACGTGGAACCGGCTCTACGGCACTCGCCACTCCGTGCTCCGGTTCGCGAACGTCTACGGCGCACGGCAGGAGACCGGGCTCGAAGGCGGCGTCGTCGCGATCTTCCTGGAGCGAATGGCTTCCGGCGCTGAGACGTTCATCTACGGCGACGGAAGGCAGGTGCGGGACTTCGTCTACGTGGGCGACGTCGTGCAGGCGGTGCTCACCGCCGCGGGGCGGCCGGCGGGGACGTATAACGTCGGCAGCGGGACGCCGACCGCGATCGGCGAGCTGCACACGCTCTGCCGGTGGACGAGCGGCTCGGAGCGGCCGCCGACGATGGCGCCGCCGCGGCCGGGCGACCTGATGCGCAGCGTCGTCGATCCGTCGCTCGCCGAGCGGGAGCTCGGCTGGCGCGCGGAGACGTCGCTCGAGCAGGGCCTGAAGGCGACCTGGGCCTGGCTCGTCGGCGGCTGACGGCGCGTCGGAGGAAGCCCGCGGGCGGGCGCGAATGACCGCGGGGTGGAGCATCTCGCCCGCAGGCCCGACGCGATCCGACCGTGGCGGATCGTCGCGATCGTGGCCATGGGGATCGCGGCCGCCGAGCTGATCGTGCTCGTCGTCGGAGGCTTCGCGGTGCTCGGCCACTCGATGGCGCGCGAGGCGAAGCGGACCGCGGTGCGGACTCCGACGAGGCCCGCCGCGCGACCGAAGCCGGCCGCCGTCCACACGGCGATGCCCAAACCGAAGAAGAAGCCGGCTGGCAGACCGCACCTGACGCCGGCGCAGCTCTCGGTCATGGTCATGAACGGCAACGGCCGGACGGGCGCGGCCGGGCTCGAGGCGAACCTCGTCCGCGCCCGCGGCTACGGCGTCGGCGACCTCGGCAACGCGAAGCGGAGCGACTACACGCGCAGCGTCGTCATGTACAAGCCCGGCTTCGCACCGGAGGCGGCCCGGCTCGCGCACGACCTCGGCATCTCGCTGGTCTCGCCGCTCGACGGGATGAAGGCGTCCGAGCTCGGCGGTTCGCAGCTCGTCGTCGTCGTCGGGATCGACTAACCAGACCGACCCGCTCTACGGGACGAGCAGGAGCTTGCCGGCGGTGCGGCGCGCTTCGAGATCCTCGTGCGCCTGCCGCGCCCCGGCGAGCGGGTAGCGCGCCCCGATCCGCACCTCCAGCTTCCCCTTGCCGATCAGGCCGAACACATCGCCGGCGCGGCGGAGCAGCTCCTCGCGTGTCGCGGCGTAGTGGATCAGGGAGGGCCGTGTCAGGAAGAGCGAGCCGCCGCTCATCAGCCTCGCCGGATCGACCGGCGGCACGGGGCCGCTCGCCGCGCCGAAGAGCGCGAGCGTGCCGCGGGGCCGCAGCGACGCGAGGCTCTCGTCGAAGGTCGTCCTCCCGACGCCGTCGTAGACGGCCGCGACGCCCTCGCCGCCCGTGAGCTCGCGGACGCGCGTCGCGAAGCCCTCGTAGCCGATCGTCTCGTCGGCGCCGGCGCCGCGCGCGAGCTCGGCCTTCTCGGCGGTCGACGTGGTCGTGATCACGCGGCCGCCGCGCAGCTTGACGAGCTGGATCAGGAGGAGACCGACCCCACCGGCGCCGGCATGGACGAGGACGGCGTCGGCCTCGCGGACGGGATAGACGTCGGTGCAGAGGTAGTGGGCGGTCATGCCCTGGAGGAGCGCCGCGGCGGCGACGTCCTCCGGGACGCCGTCCGGGACGGGCACCGCCTTCGCCTGGTCGACGGCGACGAGCTCGGCGTAGCTGCCGGCCGCGCTCGACCACGCGACGCGGTCGCCCACCCCGAAGCGCTCGACACCGGGGCCGAGCGCGACGACGGTTCCCGCCCCTTCGGCACCGACGACCATCGGCGCCGAGCCTTGTCCGTAGCCGCTCTCGCGCTCGTAGACGTCCCGGTAGTTGACCCCCGCCGCCGCGAGCCGGACGAGCAGCTGTCCCTGACCGGGCTCCGGGTCGGGCCGCTCCACGAGCCGGAGCACCTCGGGGCCGCCGTGCCGCTCGATGAAGACCGCTCGCATCGCGGGGATGCTAGTGGGCGCAGCCGGAGACGACTCAGCAGACGCCGGAGTTGCGAACCGCGCGGGACCGGTCGAGCGGCCCGTTCTTGATCCCGGCACGGCCGTAGGGGTCGAGCGTGTACGCCTGGTTGAGCGCGTCGTACGCGTCGCACGGGTCGTTGAACGCGTCGAACTCGAACGCGCCGAGCTCGTACCACGTGTCGCCGTTCTCGGGCTGGAGCGAGACGGCGCGCCGGTAGATCCTGAGCGCCTCGCGATCGCTGCCGGCGACGTACTCGGCCTCCGCCCACGCCCAGAGCGCGTCGACCGAGAGCGGGTCGAGGTCGTGCGCCGACCTCGCGAGTGCGACTCCGCGGCGGAGCTTCCCGGCGCCGAGCGCGTCGTAGGCGGCGTTCACGTCGCGCGCCGAGAGCCACGGCGCCGTCAGCGAATAGCCGGCCGCGAAGACGAGGACGGCGCAGCCGAGCGCCCACAGCGGCCGCCGCGCGGGCTGCCGCGTGGCCGACGAAGCCCCGACGAGAACGCCGAGGACGAGGAAGAGCGGCGCCGAGACGGCGACGAACTCCCAGTCGATGTCGACGAGCGCGTGGAGCACGTAGGCCGGAACGGCGACCGCGAGCGCGGCGGCGGCCGGCCGCTCCGGCCCCTCGAGGCGTCGCACCGCGGCGAGGGCCGCGGCAAGCGCGGCGAGCGCGGCGCCCGCGCCGAGCAGGAGCCCGAACACGCCGGTCTCGGCGAGCGCCTGCAGCGGCGCGTCGTGCGGCGCGATCGGCTGATCGGTGTCGTGTCGGATCGGCTTGCGCGCGATCGGGAAGGAGCCCGCGCCCTTGCCGCCGAGCGGCTCCCGCTCGAAGATCCGCCAGGCCTCCTTCCACCACGTCCACCGGTTGTTCGTGCTGAGCGAGCCGATCCGCGTCGCCTGCTGCGTCACCTCCGCGCCGCGGAACTCCTGCAGGAAGCCGCCGCGTGCGGCCAGCGCCCCGATGCCCGCGGCGATCGTCGCGGCGCAGGCGACGGCGAGCGCGCGGCGCAGGAGGAAACCCGGTTCGCGGCGCGCGATGAGGACGACCGCCGCGGCGCCCACGAGCAGGACGATCCCGAAGATCGCGCCGTCCTGGACGCGCACCGAGTGCGGCTGCAGGTCCTTCGCCACGCCCGGGAGCGCGAGCCCGGCGCCGGCGACAGCGAGCGAGGCCGGAAGCGCGACGAGCAGCGCCGTCACGCTCTCGCCCCGGGCGAAGCCGGCCGCGAGCCAGAGCGCGACCGCGACGACGCCGACGGCGACTCCGGCGCGCGAGTACGTGAGGAGCAGCGCGACGACCGCGACGAAGACCCCGAGCGCCGAGACGTCCCGCCGGCGCGCCGAGAGCGAGAGGAAGAGGGGCAGCGCGACGTCCGCGAGGAGCGCGAGCGCGTTCCAGTAGCCGATCGGGTTCCGGAGCCGCGCGACCCGCGCGCCGTCGGGAAAGAGCCCCGGGAAGACCTTGCCGAGGAGCGACCAGGCGAGGACGGCGCCGAGAAGCAGGGCGAGGCCGGCGGCGACCGTCCGCGCGGGCCGTGGGGCGAGCGCCCCCGCGAGGACTCCGACGATGCAGAACGCGAGGTAGACGAGCCCGCGGTTGAAGGTGTCCCAGGAGCGGTCGGGAACGATCGACCAGACCACGCTGATGCCGTTCCAGAGCACGTATCCGCCGAGCAGGACGAGGAAGCCGAGCCCGGCCGGCCGCGGCACCGGCAACGGCAGGAGACCCGCCAGGACGGCCACGCCGCCGGCGAGCGCCACGACGAAGACGCCCATGCCGAGCCAGTAGAGACGCTCGACCGAGATGCCTCCGCCGAAGAAGGACGAGACCGTCAGGAGGACGCCGGCGGCGCCGAGGAGGACGAGCCCGGCGGCGCTCCGCATCGCGCCGACGCTAGCATGCGGCCCGGCAGGTACAGGCCCGCGCGAGGGCCGGCTCTTACAAAGGGTTAACCGGCCGCTGACGATCGACTCATCGAACCTGCCGAAACTCGTCCGAAGGTTTCGACAGGATCACAGCACGGGCATCACGTAGACTCGACCGGTCTGATTTCGACGCACGCACGTAGCCGCCGCGCATCGCGCCCCCAGTCCTCGGTGATCCGGATACCGAAGCCTCTCGTGCTCCTGTCGCTTGCGGCTGCGCTCGCGCTGGCGCTGGTCGGGCCCGTGTCGGCGGCGTGCGAGAAGTCGAAGCCCGGAACGGCCTGCTGGCGGGTCGTGATCCAGCAGTGGTACGACGGGCAGATTGCGACGGGCTTCCCGATCGCCTGCTACCAGCAGGCGATCGCACATCTCCCGAGCGACGTCGAGGCCTATTCGAGCGCAGCCGACGACATCCGCCACGCGGAGGCCAAGGCGCTTTCCGACCGCAAGCGCGGGATCAAGCCGACGGGCTGCGTCAGCGTCGGCGGCGGGCCGTCGAGCACGACACCCGGCCGGCCGAAGGGCGGCGGCATCGCCGGGCTCGGCAGCCCGTCGCACGCGGACGCGGTCCCGCTCCCGCTGATCATCCTCGCCGCGGTGGCTGGGCTGCTCCTCGTGGCCGGCGCTGCGGGCTTCGTCGCCAGGCGCCTGCAGGCGCGCCGCGTGCCGATCAGGCCGAGCGAGAGCAGCGCTCCCCAGTAGGAAATCCCTGCAAACCGGCGCCGTCCGGAACCCTTCCTACCCTGCTTGGTCCCGTTTCGGGCCGGTAAAGTGAAGTCGTCGGGAGGCGAGATGGCGTCAACAGAGCACATCGAGGTCGAGCAGGTGGCAGGAGCAGTCGAAAACGTCGTCGTCGACCCGACGAGGAGTGTCGGCACCACGCGGTACTTCACGATCCCGGGCCGCGACCCGTTCGACGAGGTCGACTGGGAGGTCCGCACCGCCTTCATCCCGGGCAAGAGCAAGCCCGTCTTCGAGCAGAAGCACGTCGAGTTCCCGCGGTTCTGGTCGCAGACGGCGACGAACATCGTCGCCCAGAAGTACTTCCGCGGCCAGCTGAGCTCTCCCCAGCGCGAGTCGAGCGTCCGGCAGATGATCGGCCGCGTCGTCGACACGATCGCGGGCTGGGGCCGCGCCGGCGGCTACTTCGCCGACGAGGAGGAGGCCGGCGACTTCGAGGCCGAGCTGAAGGCGATCCTCGTCAACCAGCTCGCGTCGTTCAACTCGCCGGTCTGGTTCAACGTCGGCTTCGAGGAGAAGCCGCAGTGCTCGGCCTGCTTCATCCTCTCCGTCGACGACTCGATGGAGTCGATCCTCGACTGGATCCGGCGCGAAGGCGTGATCTTCCGCGGCGGCTCCGGCTCCGGCGCCAACCTCTCGCGGCTGCGCTCGTCGAAGGAGCAGCTCTCGAAGGGCGGCTACGCGTCCGGGCCGGTCTCGTTCATGCGCGGCGCCGACGCGTCCGCCGGCACGATCAAGTCCGGCGGGAAGACGCGACGCGCGGCGAAGATGGTCGTCCTCGACGTCGACCATCCGGACATCGAGGAGTTCATCTGGTGCAAGGCGCGCGAGGAGGAGAAGGCTCGCGTCCTCGAGCAGGCCGGGTACGACATGTCGCTCGACTCGTCGAACTGGGCGTCGATCCAGTACCAGAACGCGAACAACTCGGTGCGCGTGACGGACGCGTTCATGGCTGCGGCCGAGGCCGGCGGCGAGTGGAACCTGACCGCGCGGACGGACGGGACGGTCGTCGAGACGATCGCCGCACGCAAGCTGCTGCGCGACATCGCCGAGGCCGCGTGGCGCTGCGCCGACCCTGGCGTCCAGTACGACACGACGATCAACAAGTGGCACACGTGCCCGAACTCGGGCCGGATCAACGCGTCGAACCCGTGCTCGGAGTACATGCACCTCGACGACTCCGCCTGCAACCTCGCCTCGCTGAACCTGATGCGGTTCCGCCGCGAGGACGGCGAGCTCGACATCGAGGCGTTCCAGCACGCCGTCGACGTGATGTTCCTCGCGCAGGAGATCGTCGTCGGCTACTCGTCCTACCCGACCGAGGAGATCGGCCGGAACGCGCTCGCCTACCGCGAGCTCGGGCTCGGCTACGCGAATCTCGGCGCGCTCCTGATGGCGCGCGGCCTGCCGTACGACTCGGACGAGGGCCGCGCGTACGCGGCGGCGATCACGGCGCTGATGACCGGGCGCGCGTACCGCAAGTCGGCCGAGATCGCGGCGCGGATGGGCCCGTACGCCGGCTACCGGCGGAACGCGGCGGCGATGCTCGGCGTGATCGCGCAGCACCGGGCCGCCGTCGGGAACATCCAGCACGCCGATGCGGTACCGGGCGACCTGCTCTCGGCGGCCCGGCAGGCGTGGGACGACGCGCTCGACCTCGGCGAGGTGCACGGGTTCCGCAACTCGCAGGCGACGGTGCTCGCGCCGACGGGGACGATCAGCTTCATGATGGATTGCGACACGACCGGGGTCGAGCCCGACTTCTCGCTCGTCAAGTCGAAGAAGCTCGTCGGCGGCGGCGAGATCACGATCGTCAACAAGACCGTGCCGATGGCGCTCGAGAAGCTCGGCTACGCGCCGGGCGAGGCCGAGGAGGTCGTGGCGTTCATCGACGAGCGGAACACGATCGTCGGCGCGCCGTACGTCAAGACCGAGCACTACCCGGTCTTCGACTGCGCGATCGGCGACCGTTCGATCCACTACACCGGCCACGTGAAGATGATGGGCGCCGTCCAGCCGTTCATCTCCGGCGCGATCTCGAAGACCGTGAACATGCCGGAGACGGCCACGGTCGACGACGTCGCGCAGCTCCTGATCGACTCGTGGAAGCTCGGCGTGAAGGCGATCGCGATCTACCGCGACAACTGCAAGGTCGCGCAGCCGCTCTCCGGCTCGAAGGACAAGACCGGGACGGCCACGCTGCTGCCGGCCGCGACGAGCCCGCACCCGAAGCGCCGGCGACTGCCGGACGACCGCAACGAGGTCGGCCGGAAGTTCAAGGTCGGCGACTACGAGGGGTACATCCACGTCGGGCTCTTCGAGGACGGGACACCCGGAGACGTCTTCGTCGACATCGCCAAGGAGGGCACGACGCTCGCGGGCCTGATGAACTCGTTCATGATCGCGATCTCGATCGGGCTGCAGTACGGCGTCCCGCTCGAGGTGTGGGTCTCGAAGTTCGCGCACATGCGCTTCGAGCCGTCGGGCCTGACCAACGACGCGGACATCCGCGTCGCGAAGTCGATCCCCGACTACGTCTTCCGCTGGCTCGGCAAGAAGTTCCTGTCGACCGAGCAGCAGGAGGAGGCCGGGATCCTCTCGCCGGAGGTGAAGGCGCGGCTCGCGGAGCGCTACGCGAGCGGCGGCGAGGACGTGCCCACGGCGCCCTTCGAGGCGGCGCCGCCCGGCCAGACCGCGCTCTTCAACTCGTGGGAGGACGCGGTCGAGTGCGCGAAGTGCGGCGGCCGGATGATCCGCACCGGCACGTGCTACACGTGCCGCGACTGCGGTCAGAACACCGGCTGCTCCTAAGCTGCCGCCAACACGGCGCTGGAGTACCCGAGGGGGCCGCCGCGAGGCGGCTCCCTCACCTCCCGGGTCTGCGGGAAGCTACGGATCCAGATTGCCGTGCCGGCGCCTACGGTTCGCCCGCCCGTGAGCCCCGCCGTGCACGGCATCCTCGTCACGCTCCACGTCCTCGCGGCCGCGGTTTGGCTCGGCGGGACGGTCGCGCTCGTCTTCGTCGCGGTTCCGGTCGTCCGAACGCTCGAGGGTGCGGCCCGCGCCCACGCGTTGCGCACGCTCGGGCGACGCTGGCGGCCGCTCGGCTGGGGCGCGGCGGGCGTGCTCGTCTGCTCGGGGGTGGCGCTCGCGCACCACGAGGGCGCGCTCCACCCCGGTGTGCTCCTCCACACGTCCTTCGGCCAGGTGCTCCTCGTGAAGAGCGTGCTCACTGCCGGCCTGCTCGGCACCGCGGCACTGCACGACTTCGTCCTCGGGCCGCGCCTCGCACGCGAGATCCGAGAACGCCGGCCGCCGACGAGTCGCCGGCGGCTCGTCCTCGTCGGCTGGACGAGCTTCACGCTCAGCGTCGTCGTGCCCGTGCTCGGCGTCGCGCTCGCCGAGCTGCCGCCGCGCTGAGGAGCGACCCGCTCGTCCTTCGATACACGGCGCCCGGAGGCGGGTACGTCCCCTCTCGCCGTGACCGGTGTCAGTGTCCCAGGCAGCGAGGTTCGAGCATCGAGCTCTAGAGTGCTGGCCGATGGCAGGTAGCACCGACGCGGCGATCGACGCGCTCGGGCTCGCTGAGCTGCCCGCACGCGTCCTCCGCTCGGCGGTGAGCTTCATGGGCGTCGACGCCCGCGAGAGCTGCCTCGGCCTCCTCGAGGAGGAGGGCGGCTGGCGGCTCAAGCTGGTCTTCCACCCGCACGAGCGCAGGCTCGTCGGCTGGTGCGCGCTCCAGGCCCGCGACCTCGCCGGCGAGGGCGAATGGCAGGACATCCTCTACCCCCTGCTCGAGAAGCACGTGAACCGCGAGATCCCGGCCGACTACACGAGCGGGGACGCCGAACGCGCCGTGGCGCTCGCCGCGGTCCAGGCGGAGAGGCGCACGCAGGCCGGATTCGCCGCGCGATCCGCGTACGAGGCCTGGACGAACCGCCGCGCCCCCGACGACGAGGCCGTCGCGGCCGGGATCTCGATCGCGACGACGCTCGACCACCTCCGGCTCGCGCTGTTCGTGCTCGGGATCGAGGCGCGGCTCCGCGCGCAGCGCAACGACCCGCCGTAGCGCCCACCGGCGGATGCCGCCTCCCCGGATCCGCGATGCCGACATCGTGTTCACGCTCGATGATCCGGCGCGAGAGCTGGCGGGCGTCCGGCTCGTGCAGGAGCTGGTCCGGCCGCGGCTCGGACCGCCGCTGCGGCGGCGCGGCACGCGCTGGACGGTCGCGTTTCCGCGGCTCGCGGTCGACCGCATGGAGTACCAGCTGGCGCTCCAGCGCCCGGACGGCTCGAGCGAGTTCGTCTGCGATCCCGCGAACCCGCTGCGCTCGGCAGGGCCGTTCGGCGACAAGTCCGTCGTCGAGCTGCCCGCGTACCGCCCGCCCGGCTGGCTGCTCGTCGACTCCCCCGCGGGAACGCTCGAGCGCCTTGACATCCGCCGCAGCCTCGAGACGCTCGTCTGGACGAGCGACGGCGCGGACCCCGACGCCGAGCTGCCCCTCCTCGTCGTCCACGACGGGCCGGAGGTCGCGCGCTTCGCCCTGCTCCCCCGCTACCTCGCCTCGCTCGTGGCCGAGGGCCGGCTGCCGCCGCACCGGGCTGCACTGCTCCAGCCGCCCGGCGACCGGAACCAGAGCTATTCCGCGTCGGGCGTCTATCTGCGCACCCTCATGCAGGAGCTTCTGCCGGCACTACCGCTGCCCGCCGAGCGGCGGCTCGTCGTCGGGATGGGAGCGAGCCTCGGCGCGCTCGCTGCGTTCCACGCGCACCGGCGTCGCCCCGACATCTTCGGCGGCCTCTTTCTCCAGTCGGGGAGCTTCTTCCGCAGCGACGACGAATACGAGCGCAACTTCGTTCGCTTCGGCCGGATCACGCGCTTCGTCGAGGCCGTGCACGCGGGGCGGCTGCCCGGCTCGCCCGTGCCCGTCGTGCTGACGTGCGGCAGCGTCGAGGAGAACCTGGGCGGGAACCGCGCGCTGCGTGACACGCTCGCGCGCGAGAGGTATCCAGTCGAGCTGCACGAGGTCCGAGACGCGCACAACTGGGTGGCCTGGCGCGACGGGTTCGAGCCGCAGCTCGGCGGCCTGCTTGCGAGGCTGTGGACGTGAACCGCCGCTACGTCGAGCTCTGGTCGCCCGCGATCGGCGCGGCGGGCGGCGTGCTCGCGTACGGCCACTGGGGCCGGCCCCTGCTCGCATTCGCCTCGCAGCAGGGCGGCTGCGGCCAGTACGAGGACTTCGGAATGATCGACGCGATCGCCTGGCTGATCGACGCCGGCCGCGTCAAGGTCTACGCCGTCGACAGCTTCGACTCCGCAAGCTGGTACCTCCAAGGCCTGCCGCTCGAGGAGCGGGCACGGCGTCATGGCGCCTTCGAGGACTGGATCCTCTCGCAGGTCGTGCCGTGGATCCGCGACGACTGCGGCGGCGCGGCCGAGATCGCGGCGACCGGCTGCTCGTTCGGGGCCTACCACGCCGCGAACTTCGTGCTCAAGCGCGCCGACCTGTTCCCGCTCGCGATCTGCCAGAGCGGGGTCTACGACGTTTCGGTCGTGGCCGGCGGCGAGCGTGGCGACGCCGTCTACTTCAACAACCCCATGGACTACGTCGCGAATCTGGGCGGCGATCACCTCGACTGGCTGCGGTCGCGCGCGAGCCTGCTCCTCCTCTGCGGCGAGGGTCCGTGGGAGGATTCGACGGGCGCACGCGAGAGCACGATCCGGTTCGCCGGGCTGCTCGCCTCGAAGGGCATCCGCGCCGAGCTCGACGTCTGGGGCTGGGATTCCGCGCACGACTGGCCGTGGTGGCGCCGCCAGCTCGCGCACCACCTGCCGCGGTTCTGCTGAGCCCGCACTTCGGGCCGCGGCCCGGATCGCCGCGTGGCTGTGGACGCGCCTGCACGAAATCGACGCAGAACTGGCGCAGACCTGTGCGCAGTTCGCCGGTAGAGTCGGCAGTGGGTGGCGGGTGGTCCGAGCCTCCTCCCCACCCAAGGGTGGGGTGACGGCTTGGGGCCGGCGGATCGCGCGGCGCCATGGAGACCTTCGCGCAGGCCGCACTCTGACGCGGCGGCGGGCCGGTTGCGGCTGCCGTAGAGTCCGCGCGTGGACGAGAGTCACGAGCGGATGCGCTGGGACGAGCTCGGCGTGGGGGCGCGCGCTCTCGCCGAGCAGGTGCACGAGGACGGCTACCGGCCGGAGATCGTGCTCGCGATCGCGCGCGGCGGGCTCCTCGTCGCCGGCGCGCTGTCCTATGCGCTCGGCGTGAAGAACACCTACACGATGAACGTCGAGTTCTACACGGGCGTCGACGAGCGGCTCGACATGCCGATGATCCTCCCACCCGTGCCCGACCTCGTCGACCTCGCCGAGGCGCGCGTCCTGATCGCGGACGACGTCGCGGACACGGGCCTGACCCTCGCGCTCGTCAAGGACTTCTGCGCGGGCAAGGTCGGCGAGGTCCGCGCGGCCGTCCTCTACGAGAAACCGCGCTCGAGCGTGCGCTGCGAGTACGTCTGGCGCCGCACCGAACGCTGGATCGACTTCCCCTGGAGCATCGAGCCGCCGGTGGGTCCACCCGCCGCCGTGCTCGCCGGACAGCACCAGAAGCCTTGACGCCGACTCCCGAGGCGGGAGAATGCAGGCGGTCGTGCGCAGGCCGGAAGACAGCATCCTGCGTGTTCTCGTCCTGACCGCCGAGGAGGGGGACGGGCACTACGCCACGGCGCGGGCCCTCGCCGAGGAGGTCCTCGCCGAGCAGAGCGCGGAGGTCTACGTCTGGGACGTGTTCAAGGGCGGCTTCGGCCGCGTCGTTCCGTTCTTCAGCCGCGACGCGTACCGCGTCCAGCTCCGCCGCGCGCCGTGGACGTACGGGCTCGAGTTCGCGCTCTTCGTCCGCTTCCCGCCGGCCCGCGGGGTCGCCCGCGCGGGGCTCGCGTTCCTCTGCTCGCGCCCGCTGCTTCGGCTGATCCGCGGCGTCGAGCCGGATCTCGTCGTCTCGACGCATCCCGCGGTGACGAGCGTGCTCGGACACCTGCGCCGGCAGGGCGACCTGCGGATTCCGGCCTTCGCGACCGTCACCGACCTCGACGCCCACGCGTTCTGGTCGCACCCGGGCGTCGACCTTCACCTGGTGATGCACGGGGAGTGCGCGCGGGAGGTGGAGCGGAACGCGGGTCGCGGCAGCGCACGCGTCGTCCGGCCGATCGTGCGCGAGGCCTTCCGCTCGGCGCCGGCGCAGGGCGACGCACGCGCAGCGCTCGGGCTTCCGGCCGACGGTCCGATCGTGCTCGTCGCGGGCGGCGGCTGGGCCGTCGGCGATCTCGAGAGCACGGTCGAGGCCGCGCTGCGCTCGCCCGCGGTCGCCGTCGTCTGTCTCAGCGGTCGCGACGAGGAGCTCCGGGACCGGCTCGAGGCAGCCTTCGGCGACGAGCCGCGCGTGCAAGTCCTCGGCTTCACGAAGCGAATGCCGGAGCTGCTCTCGGCCGTCGACGTGCTCGTCGACTCGACCGTCGGCCTGACCTGCCTCGAGGCGCTGACGTGCGGCCGTCGCATCGTCGTCTACGGCACGCCGCCGGGGCATTTCCGCGGCAGCGCACACGCGATTGCGAAGCTCGGGCTCGCCCAGCAGGCGAGGACGCCGGACGAGCTGGCGGACGTCCTCTGCGACCTGTTCGCGTCCGTCCCGGGCACGCGGCCCGTCTTCGACCACGCGCCGAGTGCGGCCTCGCTGATCCGGGCAGCCCCTCCCCGGACGCGGCCGATCCCGGGCTGGCGACGCCGACTCGCCCCGGCGCTCGTCGGCGTGGCAGCGACCCTCGGCTTCGGCGGCTTCACGTTCGCGAGCGCGCTCCCCTACCCGATCATCGCGCGGACGCTCGGGTTGAAGCAGCTGAACGCCGTTCAGACCTCGCAGCCGATGGTCGGTCTCGTCGTCGCGACGCCGGAGCGGGAGGCCCCGGCGGTCGCCCGCGAGCTCGCGCGCTCCGGCGCCAGCGCCACGTTCGCGCTCGCGCCGCTTCCCAGGGCCCGCACGGTGACGACGCTTCGCGTCTTCGGGGACGACGTCCTGCCGCGGCTCCGGCCGGAGCAGCCGACGCGGCTGCTCGGCGCCCGCCGCCAGCTGTTCAGGGAAGCGCGCGAGTTGCAGCTGCACGGCCACTTCTACTACCTCGCGCCGGGACGGGGCTTCACCCTCGCCGAGTACGTCGCGGCCAGGAGCGTCGGCGGGGTCCCGGTCGGCGGCGCGGTTCGCTACGCAACGGGTCAGCGGCTCGCGCCCGACGACGAGCTGCGTGCGGGGGCGATCGTCGTCGTGCAGCTCGGTGCAGTGCCGACGTCGTCGCTCGTCACCGTCGACCGTGTCGTCGCGCTCCTCCGCTCGCGCGGCCTCCGCGCCGTCTCGCTGACCTCGCTGCTCGAATCGGCGGCGATCAGCCCGGCGACCGCAGGCGTCCCGGCGAGCTGAACCGCGCTCCCGGCCGCGAGCACGAGCGACGCCACGAGCACCGCCCGCACGCCCGGGTCTCTGCTCCAGCCCTCGCCTGCCACGAACGGCGCGAGGACGACCGGCAGGACCGTCACGCAGGCGTAGACGATCGGCGAGACCCGGGTGACAGGCCGCGCCTGCAGCGCCGAGTTCTCGCAGAGCGTCCCGACTCCGGCGGCGGCGAGCATCGCGCCGAGCCAGAGGACGACGCCCGGAAGAGCGCGGTTCGTGAAGTCGTCGGCGAAGAACTTCGTCGCGAGGCCGTCGAGCGCGAAGGCCGCACCGGCCCCCGCGGCGACGGCGAGGCCGACGGATCCCCGCAACCGCGCGAGGGCGAGCGGTACGACCGCCGCGAGCGCGAGCGCGCCCAGCGCGGCCGCCAGCACGGCTCCCGACTCGTGGCGGGCGGCGTGCTCGGGCGCCGCCCAGCCGAGGCCTGCGACCCCGACTGCGATCCCGAGCACGCCGACGACCTCGCGCCTACCGACGCGCTCTCCGAGCCCGCGGGCGCCGATCGGGAGCAGGAAGACGAGCCCGAGCGCGAGCGACGGCTGGACGACCGCCAGCGGCGCGAGCCCGACCGCGACCGACTGCAACGCCCAGCCGCAGAGGTCGAGCCCGATGCCGAGCAGCCAGCGAGGTCGCCGGACGAGCCGGCGGAAGAGCGACAGACGAAGCCCGTGCTCCCGTCCGACCGAGCGTGCTTCCAGCGCCTGCAGCGCGATCCCGGCGCTGTAGAGCGCGGCCGCGCCGGACGCCGCGGCGAGTCCGAGGAGGAGCCGCCCCTCGCCCATCGCACGTCACACTACGCCGCGATGGGGCCGCGCGCCGTGCTCGCCGCCGGGGGGATCGCCTTCCTCTACCTCGCCCCCTCGATCTCAGCCGGCGTCCGCCCGCTCCGGCCGCTCCTCGGCGTCCGCGACCGGACCGGCTCCGGCGACGGCGTCGCGCTCACGTTCGACGACGGCCCGCACCCCGTGGCGACGCCGGCGGTCCTCCAGCTGCTCGCCCGTGAGGGCGTGACCGCCACGTTCTTCCTCGTCGGCGAGCAGGTCGAGCGTCGTCCGTCGCTCGCCGCCGAGATCGCGGCCGCCGGACACGAAGTGGCGACTCACTGCTATCGACACCGGAGCCTGCTCCGCTTGCTCCCCGGCCAGGTGCGGGACGATCTCATGCGCGCCGAGGATGCGATCGCGTCCGCGACGGGCCAGGTGCCGCGGCTCTACCGGCCGCCCTACGGCGTGCTGAACGGTGCCGCGCTCGCACATGCGCGGCGCCGCGGCTGGGCGACCGTCCTCTGGACCCGCGAGGGCCACGACTGGGAGGGCAAGGCGACGGCCGCCTCGATCGCCGATCGCGTGACGCGTCTCGTCGGGGACGGCGACGTCCTCCTGCTCCACGACGCCGACTTCTACGCCGCGTCCGGCTCGTGGCGCAACACGCTCTCCGCCCTCCCGCTCGTGCTCGAGGAACTCGCGCGCCGGGGCCTCCGCACGACGCGGATCTGACCGCGGCCCCGGCGACCGGACTTTGCAACAGTCTGTTGCAAAGTCCGGGTCGCCGACGTGCCGTCAGCTGCCGCGCGCCTCCGCGAAGCGGCGTCCGACCTCGGCCCAGTTGACGACGTTCCACCAGGCCGCGAGGTAGTCCGGGCGGCGGTTCTGGTACTTGAGGTAGTAGGCGTGCTCCCACACGTCGATGCCGAGGAGCGGCACCTTCGAGTCCAGGATCGGGCTGTCCTGGTTCGGCGTCGAGACGACGGCCAGGCCGGTGCCGTCCCAGACGAGCCACGACCAACCGCTCCCGAAGCGCTTGACGCCCGCGTCGTTCACGGCGGCCTTGAGGTCGTCCACGCTGCCGAACGCGTCCGAGACGGCGGCGGCGAGGTCGCCGTCGGGCTCACCGCCGCCCCCCGGGCCCATGATCGTCCAGAAGAGCGAGTGGTTCGCATGCCCGCCCGCGTTGTTGCGGACGGCGGTCCGGATGTCGTCGGGCAGGGCGTCGAGATTGGTCAGGATCTCTTCCAGGCCGCGGCCGGCCCAGGGCGTCCCGTCGAGCGCCTTGTTCGCGTTGTCGACGTAGGCCTGGTGGTGCTTGCCGTGATGGATCTGCATCGTCTGCGCGTCGATGTGCGGCTCGAGCGCGGAGTAGTCGTACGGCAGGGGCGGCAGCTCAAACGTCATCTCGATCCTCCTTGGTCGCTTCTGGCTCGATTCAATCAGGCCGACTAGGATCGGCGCGTGCTCGACCGGGTCGTTCTCGGGTGCGGCAATTTCGGGGGGATCGGCTCGGCCCCGGAATTCTTCGGGCAGGGCGAGAACGAGGAGCGGGCGTTCGAGCTGATGGATGCCGCGTGGGCGCTCGGCATCCGCCGCTTCGACACGGCCGACGCCTACGGCGGCGGCCGGAGCGAGACGGCGATCGGGAAGTGGCTCGCCGCGACCGGCAATCGGCCGGCGATCACGACGAAGACGTACAACCCGATGGCCTTCGGCGCCGACCGCGGCCTCGGCCGGGAACGCGTGCTCCGCCAGCTCGAGGCCAGCCTCGAGCGACTCGGGCTCGACTCGGTCGACCTCTACCTCGCACACGAGTTCGACCCCGAGACGCCGCTCTGCGAGACGCTCGAGGTCTTCGAGGAGCTCGCCGAGGGCGGCCGCATCGGCGCGTACGGCGTCAGCAACTTCGACGGCCTGCAACTCGAGGAGGCGTGTAGGCTCGGCCGGCCGGCCGTGGTCCAGAACTCGTACTCGCTGCTCGACCGCGCCGCCGAGACGGACGTGCTACCGGTCTGTGAACGCAACGGCGTGGCGTTCCAGGCGTTCGGACCGCTCGCCGGCGGCTGGCTGACCGGTAAGTACCGGCGCGGCGAGCCGCGGCCCGCGGGCTCGCGTATGACACAGAGGCCCGAGCCCTACCTCGGCTACGAGCGCGACCGCGCCTACGACGGTCTGGACGGCCTGCGCCGGATCGCCGACGGCCGGGGCGTCTCGATGGCCGGAATCGCGCTCGCCTGGCTGCTCGCCGACCCGCGGGTCGACGTCGTCGTCGGCCCGCGCCGGCCGGCGCACCTCGAGCCGGTTCGCGAGGCCATCTCGCTCGAGCTCGGCGCCGACGAGCGCGCGGAGCTCGACGTTCTCTTCCCCGCCTGACGATGCTCGTCCTGAACGACCACGAGGTCCGCGAGCTGCTCGACATGGACGGCTGCATCGCCGCGATGACGGAGGCGCTCGCGGGGCTCGCGCGCGGCGAGTTCCATCTGCCCCTCCGCCCGGTCGTGCGCCCGCCGGGCCGGAGCGATCTCCTCGGACTGATGCCGACGCACCGCGGCGGCTCGCGCCCGCTGTACGCGCTGAAGACCGTCGCGATCTTCCCGGACAATCCGTCGCGCGGCCTCGACCCGCACCAGGGCACGGTCACGCTCTTCGACGGCGAGACCGGCGCGACGCTCGCCGTGATGAACGCGTCGCCGATCACGGCGATCCGGACGGCGGCGTGCTCGGCGGTCGCGACGCGGCTGCTCGCGAGGGACGACGCGCGCGAGCTGGCCGTCATCGGGGCGGGCCATCAGGCCGCCCCGCACGTCGAGGCGATGCGGGCGGTCCGGCCGTTCGAGCGGATCCGGATCGCGAGCCGGAACCCCGAGCACGCGCGAAGGCTCGCGGCGACGATCGACGGCGTCGAGGCTGCCGGGAGCGTCGAGGAGGCCGTCAGCGGCGCCGACGTCGTCGTCACGGTCACGAGCGCGGCCGAGCCGGTCGTCAGGCGCGAGTGGCTGAGGCCCGGGGCGCATGTCAACGCCGTCGGCGCCTGCTTCCCCCACGCCCGCGAGCTCGACTCCGCGACCGTCGCGGAGTCGTCGTTCTTCGTCGACCGCCGCGAGTCGGCCGAGAACGAGGCTGGCGACTACCTGCTGGCGCTCGCCGACGGCGCGATCGCGCCCGGTCATATCAAGGCGGAGATCGGCGACGTCCTGGTGGGCGCCCACCCTGGCCGGACGTCGCCGGACGAGCTGACCGTCTTCGAGTCGCTCGGGCTCGCCGTCGAGGACCTCGCAGCGGCCGAGTACCTCCTCGCCCGCGCCCGTGCGACCGGCCGCGGGACCGAGGTCGACTTCTGATCCCCCTTGCGGAGATCGAGGGGGCGCGCGAGCGGATCGCGGGTGCGGCCGTGCGGACGCCGCTCGTCCGGCTCCCCGACACGGACGTCTACCTCAAGCTCGAATGCCTGCAGCCGATCGGGTCGTTCAAGATCCGCGGCGCGACGAACGCGATCCGCAGCGCGCCGCCCGAGGCGACGCGCGCCGGCGTCGTCACCGCGAGCGCGGGGAACATGGCTCAGGGCGTCGCGTGGGCTGCCCGCGAGCTGGGCGTGCCGGCGACGATCGTCGTCCCGGACCACGCACCCGAGACGAAGGTCGCGGCGATCGAGCGGCTGGGCGGCCGCGTCCTCAAGGTGCCGTTCGACGAGTGGTGGCGGACGCTCGAGGAGTCGCACCACGACGGCCTCGACGGGCTGTTCGTCCACCCCGTCCAGGACCCGCGCGTGATGGCCGGCAACGGCACGATCGGGCTCGAGCTCCTCGAGGACCTGCCGGACCCCGACGCCGTCCTGATCCCGTTCGGCGGCGGCGGTCTCACGGCCGGGATCGCGAGCGTGCTGCGGCAGCTGAGCCCGGCGACCCGCGTCTACACGGTCGAGCCGGAGACCGCGGCCCCGTTCGCCGCCTCGCTGAAGGCGGGCTCACGGCAGGAGGTCGAGTACCGGCCCTCGTTCGTCGACGGTGCCGGCGGGCGCCTCGTCCTGCCGCGCATGTGGACGCAGCTCGAGGGGCTCGTCGACGAGGGGCTCGTCGCGACGCTCGAGGAGACCGCCGCCGCCGTCCGACTGCTCGCCGACCGCGTGCGCGTGATCGCCGAGGGCGCGGGCGCGCTCGCGCTCGCCGCCGCTCAGACTTTGCAACAGACTGTTGCAAAGCCGGGGAAGCCCGCGCGGACGCTGGTCTGCATCGTCTCCGGGGGCAACATCGACTTCGCGAAGCTGACCAGCATCCTCGGAGGGGAGACACCGCGATGAGCGACGACCGCGTCACCGCCGTCCGCGAGACGTACGCCGCGTTTGCACGCGGGGACCTGGACGGCGCGCTCGCGCTGATGGACGAGGACATCGTCTGGCACCAGGCGCAGGGGCTGCCGCACGGTGGTACGTACCACGGGCTCGCGGCAGTGCGCGCCAACGTGTTCGCGCCGATCGAGGAGAGCTGGTGGGAGGGCTTCGGCGCGACGCCGGAAGCGGCCTTCGGCTGCGGCGAGCACGTCCTCGTGCTCGGCCGCTACACCGCGAAGGCGAAGGCGACCGGGCGGCCGCTCGACGTTCCCTTCGCCCACTTCTGGGAGTTCCGCGGCGACCGTGCGGTCGTCTTCCGCCAGTTCACGGACACGCGCGGCTGGACCGACGCGCTCGACCAAACGGCTGCGAGTCATTGACACGAACCTCGGTTTCAACCGACAATCGGCGGTAGTCGGAAGGGAGGGCGAAGGACTGGCGGGCTTCGTGATCGCCGAGAGCGCCGTCGAGGCGCGGAGGGACGAGGAGGACACGGCCGAGGTGCGCGTCGCCATCGACGCGGCGTGCGGCTGCGAGCGGCTCGAACAGCGCGTCATCCGCTTCCGACCCGGCCGATCGGCCGAGCGCGGCGACGACGAGCGCCAGGAGGTGCTCTACGTCGCGTCGGGCCGCGGCACGCTCGAGCTGGACGGCGGGCGGCACGTTCTCGAGCCGGACACCGGTGCGTACGTCGCGGCCGGCGGACGCTACACGGTCGAGAACCCGGGGCCGGAACCGCTCGTCGTCGTCTCGGTGACGGCGCCGCGCGAGCAGACGCGGGACCGGAACGGCGACCGCCCGGCGACGGTGCACTGGCGGGACCGGCCGTCGCTGCCGGCGTCGCCGAACCGCGAGTTCCGGTTCCTCGTCGACCGGGACCTCGGCTGTCAGGACATCACCCAGTTCGTCGGCGTGATCCCGCCCGGGCGCGCCGGCATGCACAGCCACACGTACGACGAGGTCGTCTACGTGATCGAGGGGGAAGGCGTCCTCCACGCCGGGGGCCGGGAGACGCCGATCGCGGGCGGCACGTGCATCCACCTGCCGCCGCTGGAGGAGCACTGCCTCGAGAACACGGGCGAGAGCCCGATGCGGGTGCTGGGCGTCTTCCATCCGTCGGGGGATCCGGCGTCGCGTGCCTACGAAGCAAACGATTCGGCGCCCGGAACGTCATAGCCAGAGCAGTACCAGCGAAGAGGGAGGAAACGAATGAGAAAGCGAAGGACCGGCATCGCGCTGGCCGCCGTGGCGGCCGCGCTCGGTGCCTCGCTCGCGGCGACGACCGTCGCGTCGGCCCGCTCGGCCGCGGGCATCAGCTGCACGAGCAACCTGAAGCTCGGGCTCGTCACCCCGCTCACGGGCGGCGCCGGCTTCCTCGGCCAGGAGCAGCTCAGCTGGGCGAAGTACGCCGTCAAGACACTCGCGCCGGCGATGGGCCTCAAGGTCACGCTCGCCACGTTCGACACGCCCGTCGAGCAGGGCCCGGCGCCGGCCCAGGCCGCCGCGCAGAAGTTCGTGGCAGACAAGTCGGTCGTCGTCGTCATCGGCCCGTCGACCTCGGGCGCCGTCGCGGCCTCGAGCAAGACGTACGACCAGGCCGGGATCGCGCACATCTCCGAGTCGGCGACGCGGACGACGCTGACCCAGGGGCCGCCCGATCAGCGGGAGGCCACGAAGTCGTTCTTCCGCGTCGTCCCGGGCGACTACATCCAGGGCCCGAGCGACGCGCGGTTCATGATCAACAACCTGAAGGTCAGCAAGGTCGTGCTCTTCGACTTCCAGGAGCCGTACTCGCTCGGTCTCGCCGACGCCGCCCAGGCCGTCCTCGACAAGGCCGGCGTGACGACGATCCGCCTCTCGGCGCCGAACACGACGACCGACTACTCGTCGTACGTGACGCGCGTCCCGAGCGACGCCGACATCGTCTTCTTCCCGACGCAGAAGCCGGGTGACGCGCAGACGGTGGCCGAGCAGCTGCTCGAGCAGGGCAAGAAGGCGAAGGTGTTCGGCGGCGACGGCTCGAACAACCCGTCGCAGTTCAAGGCGCCCGGCTCGTACGTCTCGAACTTCGCGCCGGACATCAACGGGATCGCCGACGACAAGGCGATCATCGCCGGCTGGAAGAAGGACAACGGTGGCAAGGCGGTCGGCTCGTTCGGGCCTCCGACCTACCTCGCGGTCCAGGTGGCGCTGAAGGCGATCAAGCTGACCTGTGCTGCCGACAAGGGTTCGATCACGAAGCGGGCAGACATCGTCGCGCACGTCAAGAAGGTGCAGGTCGCACACTCGATCCTGGGCGGATCGTTCTCCTGGTCGCCCAGGACGAACGACCCGCACAACGCGAAGTTCTACATCTTCCAGATCCAGGGGAACGGCTCGTACAAGCTCGTCGGGTAACCGGCGACGCACTGGCGCGGGCGGCCCGGCCTCCATACCGGGCCGCCTGCGTTTCCGCCGCTTAGACTCGCCCCACTCGTGGACAAGTTCATCGGGCTGACGGTCGACGCGCTGACGCTCGGCAGCGTCTACGCGCTGATCGCGCTCGGCTACACGATGGTCTACGGGGTCCTCAAGCTCCTCAACTTCGCCCACGGCGACGTCTTCATGGTGGGCACCTACATCGGCTTCGGGCTCCTCCGGGCGCTCGGCGGCTCGTCCAATCCGGTCGTGCCCGTCTGGGCCGTGCTGATCCTGATCACCCTCGGCGCGATGGCCGGCTGCGCGACGATCGGCGTCGTGATCGAACGCTTCGCCTACCGGCCGTTACGCGACGCGCCCCGCATCGCGCCGCTGATCAGCGCGCTCGGCGTCTCGTTCTTCCTCGCCTACTCCGTGCAGCTGCTGTTCGGCGCCGAGCAGCGCGACTACGGCTCCTTCGCGCTCTGCAACACGTGCCTCTACACGAAGGGCTTCTCGATCGGCGCCGTGCACATCGCGCTGCTGCGGATCGTCATCGTCGCGGCTGCCTTCGCGCTGATGATCGCGCTCTGGTTCCTCGTCAACCGGACGCGGACCGGGAAGGCGATGCGGGCGACGTCCTTCGACCGCGAGGCGGCGGCGATGATGGGCATCGACATCGACCGCGTGATCGTGTTCACGTTCGTGCTCGGGTCGGCGCTCGCCGGCGCGGCCGGCGTGCTGACGGCGATCCGGGTGCCGACGCAGCCGTCGCTCGGCTTCATCTACGGGCTGAAGGGCTTCACCGCCGCCGTGATCGGCGGCATCGGCTCCATCCCGGGCGCGATGGCCGGCGGCCTGATCCTCGGCTTCGCCGAGTCCTACGGGGCCGGCTACATCGACGCCGTCCACATCGGCGGCTTCCGCATCTGGGCCGAGGCGTCGGGGACCCGCTGGACCGACCTCGTCATCTTCGTGATCCTGATCGGCTTCATGATCGCCCGGCCGCAGGGCCTCCTCGGACGCCCGGACATCAAGAAGGTCTGAGCGTTGACGGATACGACCCCGGCCCTTCCGCCCGAGCCCGATCCACCGCTCACCTCGCCCGCGATCGGCCGCGACGAGTGGGTCGCGCGGCACCTCGACCGGCGCCTCCCGCCGAGCCTCGGCGTCGTCGAGCTGCGCCTGCGCCGGACGCCCTGGTGGGTCTGGCTGACGCTCGCCGTCGGCGTCGCGTGCGCCTATCCCGGCGTCGTCTCGAGCGGCTACTGGCGCCGGATCGGGTTCGACACCGTCATCTACGTGCTGCTCGCGCTCGGACTCAACGTCGTCGTCGGCTGGGGCGGCCTGCTCGACCTCGGCTACGTCGCGTTCTACGGCGTCGGCGCCTATGCCTACGCCCTGCTCGACTCGGACCAGCTCGGCGTCCACCTGCCGACGATCGTCGCGATCCCGACGGTCGTCGCCATCGGCGCGATCGTCGGCTTCCTCGTCGGCCTCCCCTCGAGGCGGCTCTCGGGCGACTACCTCGCGATCGTGACGCTCTTCTTCCTGCAGAGCTTCCTGACGCTGACGACGAACGGCGACCAGTTCCTGTTCGGCGCCGGCAACGTGACCGGCGGTGCGAACGGGATCCTCAACGTCGACCCGCTGAGCTGGTTCGGGCACGCGCTGCCCGTCCAGCACGGCGGCGTCTTCGCGATCTCCTACTACTACGTGGCGCTCGCGTTCTTCGCCGTCGTCTTCGTCGCCCTTCGCTTCGTGAACCGCTCGCGGACCGGCCGCGCCTGGCGCTCGCTCCGCGAGGACCCGCTGGCGGCGGAGGCGATGGGTATGCCGGTCAACTCGCTGAAGCTGCTCGCGTTCGCCTTCGGCGCCGCCGTCGCCGCGCTCGGCGGCTCGATCTTCGCGTCCCTGAGCGCGAGCGTCTTCCCGCTGACCTTCTCCTTCCCGGTGCTGATCACCGTCTACACGATGGTGATCCTCGGCGGCTCGGGCAGCATGCCCGGCGTCGTCGGCGGCGCGATCATCGTCAACGTCCTGCTCGAGCTCCTGCGCGAGCCGGGGAACGCGCGGATCGTCTTCTACGTCGCGCTCGCCCTCGGGCTCGTGATCGCCTTCCGCCGATCGCGAAAGCTCGCGGCGGTTGCCGCCGCCACCGTCGCCTTCGGCTTCGTCGCGCACGCGATCGCCGACGCGATCGACCACAGCTGGGTCGCGGGCGCCCGAACCGGCGCCTCGGGCGCGTTCAGCACATGGGTCGTCGTCCCGGAGCACCTCGGCCGGTGGGTGCCCTCGGTGAGCTACATCGGGCTGATCGCGGTCGGTCTCGCGCTGACGCTCGTCCGCGGCCGGGTGCGTCTCGTGCTGCTCGTGCCGACGCTCTACCTGGCGGCGTTCGTCTGGGAGAACGTGATGATCGGCTCGGCGGCAGCGATCGCGCCGATGCGGTTCATCGTCCTCGGGCTGATCCTGATCGGGCTGATGATCCTCCGGCCGAACGGTCTGCTCGGCGAGCGGCGCGTGGAGATCGTGTAGGCGTGGCCGCGCTGCTCGAGCTCAGGCAGGTCTCGCTCGCGTTCGGCGGCCTGAAGGTGCTGGACGCACTCGACCTGCACGTCGACGAGGGCGAGATCGTCAGCGTGATCGGCCCGAACGGCGCCGGCAAGACGACGCTCTTCAATCTGATCACCGGCATCTACGAGCCCGACGAGGGCGAGATCCTCTTCGCCGGACGGGACATCGTCGGGCTGCCGCCGCACCGGATCAGCGGCCTCGGCATCTCGCGGACGTTCCAGACGCTGCGGCTCTTCCTGAACATGTCCGTGAAGGACAACGTGATGGCCGCTGCCTACGGGCACACGAGGTGCGGCGTCTTCCGTTCGATGCTGCGGACGCCCGGCATGCGCCGCGAGGAGCGCGAGATCGAGGCGCTCGCGGAGGCGAAGCTCGGCTTCTTCGGCCAGCGCCTGATGGGCTATCGCTGGGACCAGCCCGCGTACTCGCTCTCGTACGCGAACCGGCGGCGGCTCGAGATCGCCCGCGCGACGGCGACGAACCCGCAGCTCCTGCTTCTCGACGAGCCCGCGGCCGGGATGAACCCCGTCGAGACGCACGAGATCACCGAGCTGATCGGGAAGCTCCGCGACGAGGGCGGCTACACGATCCTCGTCATCGAGCACGACATGCACGTCGTCGAGGGCGTCTCCGACCGGGTCGTCGCGCTCGACCACGGCATCAGGATCGCCGAGGGCTCGTTCGAGCAGGTCGCGACGAACCCCCGCGTCGTCGAGGCGTACCTCGGCCTGCGCACCGCGGAGACGAAGTGACCGACACGGCGGCGAACGGCGGCGGGTCGCTGCTCCGGCTCGACGCCGTCAACACCTTCTACGGGTCGATCCACATCCTCCAGGACCTCCGGCTCGAGGTCCGGCCCGGCGAGCTCGTCTGCCTCCTCGGCGGCAACGCGTCGGGCAAGTCGACGACGCTGAAGACGATCCTCGGCATCGTCCGGCCGCGCACGGGGCGCGTCGTCTTCTGCGGCGAGGACGTGACGGGCCGGCCGACGAGCTACCGGATCGGACGCGGGATGGCGATCGTGCCCGAGAACCGGCGCCTGTTCGCGCCGATGACGGTGCTCGAGAACCTCGAGATGGGCGCGTACCTCTGCGGCGGCGGCACGAAGGAGGACTTCGAGCGCGTGTACTCGCTCTTCCCCCTCCTCTACGAGCGCCGCGCGCAGCTCGCCGGCACGCTGTCGGGCGGCGAGCAGCAGATGGTGGCAATGGCGCGGGCGCTGATGTCGAGGCCGAAGCTGCTGCTGATGGACGAGCCGTCGATGGGGCTCGCGCCGATCCTCGTCGAGCGCAACTTCGACATCATCAAGCAGGTCCACGACTCGGGCGTCGCCGTGCTCGTCGTCGAGCAGAACGCGAACGTGTCGCTGTCGATCGCCGACCGCGGCTACGTCCTCTCCACCGGGCGACTCGTGCTCGAGGGCCGCGCGGCGGAGCTGCTCGCGCACGAGGACCTCCGCAAGGCCTACCTCGGCCGGTAGCCCAGCGGGCTGTCACGCCGGCGGCTGCTGTCTCGTCTGAGTTGGCGTGGACGCGCACGAGGAGCTGAGGTCGCACCTGTTCGGCGTCGCCTACCGGATGCTCGGGTCCGTGGCGGAGGCGGAAGACGTCGTGCAGGAGGCGTTCCTCCGCTACCACGAGGCAGGCGTCGAACCGGACTCGCCGCGCGCGTACCTGACCACCGTGGCGACGCGGATCGCCATCGACCGCCTGCGCTCGGCGCGCGCCCGGCGGGAGGTGTACCCGGGCCAGTGGCTGCCCGAGCCGCTCGTCGAGGACGAGCGCCTCCGCCACGCCGAGACGGCCGACTCGCTCTCGCTCGCGTTCCTCCACCTGCTCGAGCGCCTCTCGCCGGTCGAGCGGGCGGTGTTCCTCCTGCGCGAGGTCTTCGACTACTCGTACGAGGAGGTGGGTGGCGTCGTCGCCCGGTCGCCGGACAACTGCCGCCAGATCCTCGTTCGCGCCCGACGCCACGTCGAGGAGGGCCGCCGTCGGTTCGAGGTCTCGCGCCAGGAGCGGGACGAGCTCGCGCAACGGTTCCTGGCGACGTGGGAGGACGGCCGGACGGAGGAGCTCGTCGCGCTGCTCGCACCGGACGCGACGGTCTACGGAGACGGGGGCGGCAAGGCGCCGTCCGTGCGGGCGCCGCTCGTCGGCGCCGAGCGCGTCGCGAAGGCGATCGTCGGCTGGGGCCGCCAGGCCGCAGAGCTCGGCCTCGTCCACCGGCCGGCGGTCGTGAACGGCGAGCCCGGCCTCGTCTTCTACGACGCCGCCGGCAGGGCGGTCTGGGTGGCGGCGCTCGAGATCGCCGAGGGTTCGGTGGTCGCGATCCGATCGATCCTGAACCCCGACAAGCTCGCGCACGTCCCGCCGGCAGCCGGCAGCCCAAATCCCTAGTAACACAGTGTCACAAGGGATGGGCGAGCGCCCGACGCTTCCGAACGCCGGCGACCGAGCCATCCGGCGGCTGTCTCAGGCGCTCGACGGCAAGTAACACTGTGTTACAAGGAAGGACGGCGGGCGCCCGCAGCCTGACGTAGGCTTGGAACGTGGCCGTCGAGACCGCCCGCGTCGGTGCCGCGATCCGCGGCGAGTTCCCGATCTTCGAGCACACGACGTACCTGAACTCGTGCTCGCAGGGCGCGCTCTCGCATCGCGTGCGGGCAGCGTACGAGGAGTACCTCGCGGGCTGGGACGAGAACGGCGCGGAGTGGGAGCACTGGGTCGAGCGCGCCGAGGCGGCGCGGGCAGCGTTCGCGCGGCTGCTCGGCGCCGGCGCGGACGAGGTCGCCGTCACGACGTCGGTCACGCAGGGCGTGAGCGGGATCGTCAGCGCGCTCCCCTTCGAGCGCGGCGCGCGAACGCGAATCGTGATCAGCGAATACGAGTTCCCGACGGTCGGGCAGATCGCGCACGCACAGGAGCTCCGGGGCGCCGAGGTCGTCCACGTCCGGCCGGCGCCGGACGGCTCCATCCCGCCCGAGCGGTTCGCCGAGGCGGTCGACGAGCGGACGGCGCTCGTCTGCTGCACGACGGTCTCGTACCGGACGGGCCATCGACACGACGTCGCCGAGATCGCGCGGATCGCCCACGCGGCCGGCGCGCTCTGCCTCGCCGACAGCTACCAGGCGGTCGGCGCCGTCGACCTCGACGCCCGCGAGCTCGGCGTCGACTTCGTCACGGGCGGGACGGTGAAGTACCTCCTCGCGTCGTCCGGGCTCGGCTTCCTCTACGTCCGCCGCGAGCGCCTGCCCGAGCTGCTGCCGACGCAGACCGGCTGGTTCGCCGACGAGGACATCTTCCGGATGGACATCTCCGACTACTCGCCGGCGGCCGACGCCCGCCGCTTCGACGCGGGGACGCCGCCTGTGCCGAACATCTACGCCGGCGTCGCGGGGATGTCGATCGTCGAGGAGGCTGGCACGGCGGCGATCGAGGCGCACGTCGCACGGCTCGCCGAGCGCCTCATCGACGGTCTCGACGACCTCGGCGCGACCGTCGTGACGCCGCGCGACCCGGCCCGCCGCGGCCCGCTCGTGTGCGTCCGCTCGACCGACGCGCGCACCCTCGTCGCGGCCCTCGCCGCCGAGCGGATCGTCGTCTCCGAGCGCGACGGCAACATCCGGATCGCGCTCCACCTCTACAACGTCGAGGACGACGCCGACGTCGTCCTCGCGGCGCTCGCCCGCAACCGCGCGCTGCTCGTGTAGCCGGCGGTTACGTCGGCAGCGGGCGGCCGAAGCCTTCCTCGTTCGGGACGCCGCAACGAGAAATGCGCCTGCACGACCCTCCACGCCCTCATCGACGCAGGTCGCCCGGAGTGATCGGGAAGCCGCCGGTCGCCTCGAGTTGCTCCCGAAACGCCTCCCGCACGGCCGACTCGCCGACCCACCATTCCATGGGTCGGTGCCGATCACGAGCGCGTGTGAGCCGTCCGCGATCCTTCCGTCGACGTAGCCGACGTCAGCGGCGACCAGTGCCGCCTGCGCCTCGACCTCTTCGGACCTCTCCACGACGATCCTCCTTCCTCCTCCGGTTTCGATCGGAGGTTTGCCGGGGACCGGCAGGCCGGATTGCCCCTCTTCCCGGCGTTGGCGCCTCGATCGGGGTAGAAATCCCGGCTCGGCCGCGCTAGCATCGGGCCCTCGGTGGGGCGGGTCGCGGTCGGAATCTCGGGGGTGCTGGCGGCTGCGGCGCTCGCCGCCGTGGCTCCAGCGCGCGGGTCGCAGCTGATCGACCGCAACGCGACCCAGGTCAAGCTGCGGGTGAACCGCGACGGCCAGGCGCTGCTCACCTACGTCGCGCGCGGCACGCTCCACCGCGTGCTCGTCGTCGGCGGCGGCAAGCCGTACGCGCTCGCGCCGCGGCACGGCAGCAAGCAGATCCAGTTCAAGGTGAACTACTCCGGCGGCTACGGCATGTACCACAGAACGCTCTGGAAGGGCTTCAAGAACGCGTGCCGCCGCTACGACGGGCCGAACCTCCACTGGCCGTGGCTCTTCATCGGCTGCAAGGCGCCGGACGGCTCGTACTGGGCGGTCCAGGAGTTCCCGCAGCCGCTTCCGAACCTCGGCTTCGCACCGTGGAACGCGAGCCAGCGGAAGACCTGGCTCGAGCTCTCACACTGGTCCGGACCAATCCCGAAGCTCGAGGCCGGTCAGGACTGGGTCTACAGCGGCAAGTGGCACGCGATCTTCGGCCGCCTGACCTACCGCGGCAAGCCCGTCTACGGGTTCAGCACGAGCAGGACGGGCGTCCCGCTGGGCACGTTCGGGACGCTCATCTACCTCGACACGTACAACTCGCCGTCGTACGGGAAGGGCTGGCGGCGGGAGAACTCCTTCGTCGTGAACAAGCCGAACGGCATCTTCTGCTACGGCTTCTTCACGTTCAATCCGCACACGGGCGGCTACTCGGCACCCGCGTCGTTCAAGGGCTCGAAGCGAGGACCCGGCGTCGGCCAGTCCTACCGCCTGATCGCGAGCGGCCCGGGCGTGACGCCCGATGTCGTCTGGCAGGCGCGCGCGCTCGGCCCGTTCCGGCCCCGGAGCAAGGCCGACGTCGCGTACGAGCGGCGCATGACTGCGCAGCTCCGCGCGTGGGCCGGCCCCCGTAGCCAGTGCCTCACTAGCCGCTAGCTTCTAGAGTCTCCGTAGCGATGCTGCTGCGGGAGCTCGAGTACGCGTGCCCGGACTCGATCGACGAGGCCGTCCGCCTGCTCGGTGCGAACGACGACGCCCGCGTGCTCGCCGGCGGGCAGAGCCTCGTCAACGTCATGAAGGTGCGCGTCGCGTCGCCGGACGTCGTCGTCGACATCGGCCGGATCCGCGAGCTGAGGCACATCGGCATCGCGCCCGACGGGTCGCTCGTGCTCGGGGCCGGCGTGACGTATGCGGAGCTGATCGAGTCGGACGTCGCGCGCGCGGCCCGGCCGATCCTCGGCGAGGTGGCGAGGACGATCGCCGACGTCCAGGTGCGCAACCGCGGCACCGTCGGCGGCAACGTCTGCTCGAACGACCCGACGAACCACCTGCCGCCGCTGCTGGCGGCGATCGGCGCATCGATGACGATTCGCGGCGCGGACGGCGAGGGCACGGTCGACGCGGACGCTTTCTTCGAGGGCGTCTTCATGACGGCGGTCCAGCCGGGCGAGCTGCTGACGCGGATCACGGTTCCGGCGCTCCGGCCCGCGGAGGGCGACGGCTGGGCGGCGGTCAGCATCGGCAAGGAGGGAACCGGCGTCGTCAACGTCGCGGTCAACGTCCGCGACGGGCGGGCACGGATCGGCATCGGCTGCGTCGCGGCCGTACCGATCCTGCTCGAGGCCGACGCCGACGAGGTCTCCGTCCGCAGGGCCGTTCACGAGGCGAAGCTCGACCCGCCCTCCGACGTCCACGCGGCGGCCGACTACCGCCGCCACCTCGCGGGCGTGCTCGCCGGACGCGCGCTCGAGCGGGCGCTCGACAGGACGGGCGCGTGACGGCTGCGGCGCGAGCGGTCTCGATCTCGGTCGACGTCAACGGCGACCGGTACGAGCGCGAGGTCGAGGCGCGCAGGCTGCTCGTCCACTTCCTCCGGGACGACCTCGACCTGACCGGGACGCACGTCGGGTGCGACACGGGCAACTGCGGCGCGTGCACCGTGCTCGTCGACGGCCGGGCGGTGAAGTCCTGCATGCTGCTCGCCGCCCAGGCGGACGGCTCGTCTGTCACGACGGTCGAAGGGCTGGCGGCGGACGGCGAGCCGACCCGGCTGCAGCGCGCCTTCTCGGAGTACCACGCGCTCCAGTGCGGATACTGCACGCCCGGGATGCTCGTCTCGGCGACCTACCTGCTGTCGCAGAACCCGAGCCCGACGGACGAGGAGATCCGCCACGCGATCCAGGGCAACATCTGCCGCTGCACGGGCTACGTGAACATCGTGAAGGCGATTCGCGCGGCGGCCGAGGGCGGGTCGTGAGTTTGCAACAGACTGTTGCAAAGTCCGGGGGCGCGCGATGACGCAGACGGCGCTCGAGCAGACCGAACTGCAGATCGGCTTCGCCGGCCAGAGCGTGCCGCGGAAGGAGGACCGGCGGCTCGTGCAGGGCGAGGGCCTCTTCGTCGACGACGTCAAGCGCCACGGGATGGGGTACGTCCACTTCGTGCGCTCGCCGTACGCGCACGCGCGCATCGTCTCGGTCGACGTCTCCTCCGCGGAGGCCGTCGACGGCGTCTACGGGACGCTGACGCCGGACGAGGTCGCCGAGCTCACCGACCCGTTCTTCGAGCTGACGACGCCGCCCGGGAACCAGATCAAGGACTTCGCGCTTGCGGTCGGGAAGGTGCGCCACATCGGGGAGCCGGTGGTCGCGGTGGTGGCTCGTACCAGAGAGCTCGCGCGCGACGCCGCCGACCTCGTCGAGGTCGAGTACGAGCCGCTGGACGTGCTCGTCGACGCGCGACGCGCGCAGGCCGAGGGCGCACCGGTCCTGCACGACGACGCCGGCACGAACGTGGTCTGGTCCGGCGTCTTCGACTGGGGGGACGTCGACGGAGCGCTCAAGGCCGCCGACCACGTGGTCCGGATCACCGAGCTCCACTTCGACCGCTTCGCGTCGACGCCGCTCGAGTGCTCCGGCGCAGTCGTGGAGTACGACCGTGGTACTGGCCAGTTCACCCTGCACACGAACCACCAGATGCCCGGCGTGGCCGCGATCTGGATGGGGCCGGCGCTGCGCGTGGGCCTCGACAAGCTCCGGTTCGTCAGCCAGGACATCGGCGGCGGCTTCGGCAACAAGATCACGACGCACACGTACCTGACCGCGCTCTGCCTGCTCGCGCGGAAGCTCCGGCGGCCGATCCACTGGCAGGAGTGGCGAACCGACCAGCACACGGCGAACGCGCACGGCAACGAGCGCTGGTTCTCGGAGATCGAGGTCGCGGTGCAGTCGGACGGAACGATGCTCGGCTTCAAGGTTAAGGCGCTCGACGACTGCGGCGCCTTTCCGCGCTACGAACCGCTCGGCTGCATCATCTGGGCACAGGTCACGCCCGGCCTCTACCGCTGGCGGAACATCCGCGTCGACTTCACGCAGGTCGTGACGAACAAGAGCCCGGTCGCGCCGAACCGCGGCTACTCGCGGATGCAGCAGCTCTGGCTGACCGAGCGGATCGTCGACATCGTCGCCCACGAGCTCGGGCTCGACCCGGTCGAGGTCAGGAAGCGCAACTACATCCGCGCCGAGGAGATGCCGTACGAGACGCCGAACGGCTGCGTCTACGACTCGGGCGACTACTCGCGCTGCCTCGACATCGCGCTCGAGCTGATCGACTACCCGTCCGTTCGCGAGCGGCAGCAGGCCGGCGGCGAGAAGCTGATCGGGATCGGGATCGGCTCGACGATCGACTCCGGGACGAACAACTTCGGCCAGTCGACGCTGCTCAACCCCGAGCTCCAGTTCTCGGGGAACAACGAGGTCGCGACGATCAAGCTGGACATCTTCGGCGAGATCGTCGTCACGCTCGGGACCGTCCCGCAGGGGCAGGGCCACGAGACGACTGCGGCGCAGGTCGCGGCCGACATCCTCGGGGTGACGCCCGACGACGTCCACGTCCGCGCCGGCCACGACTCGTACTGGAACTCGCACGCGGGGTTCTCCGGCACCTACGCGAGCCAGTTCGCCGTGACCGGCCTCGAGGCCGTGAAGGGCGCGGCCGAGAGGCTCGCCGGCGAGATCCGGACGATTGCCGCGGCCGTCTTCGGCGCGTCGCCGGACGACATCGTCCTCGAAGGCGGCCTGGCGCGGCTCGCGCAGAACCCCGACGCGGCGATCCCGTTCATGGGCGTCGGCGCGATCGTCAACGCGAACAACGCGATCCTGCCGCCGGAGGCGCGCGAGGTGACGCTGAACTGCCGCTACGTGTACGTGCCGCCGTTCCAGCTGCCGGACAAGGAGCGGAAGTTCGGGAACCTGACGCTCACGTACGCGACGCAGATCCATGCCTGCGTCGTCGAGATCGATCCGGACACCGGCGAGGTCGAGCTCGTCGACTACGCAGCAGTCGACGACTGCGGCGTCCGGATCCACCCGCAGATCGTCGAGGGGCAGGTGCACGGCGCGACCGCCCACGGTCTCGGCGCGGCGCTCTGGGAGACGTTCGCGTACGACGAGTACGGCCAGCTGCTGACGGCGAACTTCTACGACTACCACGTGCCGCACGCGCTCGACCTGCCGGAGCTCAAGACCGGTCACATCGAGAGCCCGTCGCCGTTCTCGTCGCTCGGCACGAAGGGGATGGGCGAGGGCGGCGGCGCCGCGATCCACGCGGTCTGCGCCGCGATCCAGGACGCGCTGCGCCAGGCCGGCGGTGCGGTCGTGACGGACAGCCACAACCCGGCGCAGCGCGTGTGGCGCCTCATCCAGAATCCGCAGGAGAGCCGCTCGATCGTGGAGGTGACGACACCGTGAAGGTCGAAGGAACCAAGGAGTTCGACGCACCGGCGCAGCTCGTCTGGGACGTGCTGAACGACCCGTCGCGCATGGCCAAGCTGCTGCCGGGCGTGGAGAGCTTCTCGGTGCAGGACGACCGGCGCTGGTCGGCGAGCGTCAAGGTCCCGCTCGGGATGGGCGGCCTCAAGCTGAACTTCAAGTTCGAGAAGCAGGAGGAGCGGCCGATCGAGTACGCCAAGCTGTCCTCGAAGGGGCAGGGCGTGGGCGCCATCGTGTCGATGGACACGGAATTCCACCTCACCCCCGACGGCGAGAGGACCTCGATGCGCTGGACTGCGGACGTTCGCGTCGCCGGCCCGATCGGGAGCATGGGTCAGCGCGTCTTCCAGCCGATCGTGAACCAGCAGGTCACGAACGTCCTGGATGCGCTCGAGGCGCAGGTGGCCGAAGCCAAGGACCCGGACGGCACCGGCTAACGGCGCTTGACACCCGCGCCCGTCTGTGCTTGTGTCGCATGGCGCAAGCCGGCCGGGCCGAGCGGCCTCCTGCGGCGGGAGGGCGGCGCCCGTTCCCGTGTCCGTCCGGAGGTGCCCCGTGGCCGCCAGCTTCACTCTCACGCACACGCAGATCTCGCAGATCCTCGACGCGCCAGCCGGCGAGGTCGGCGCGAACTGGCCCACCGTCGAGCACGAGCTCGAGCAGCGCGGGCAGGGCTCGACCCCGGCGAAGATCGCGGCGCTCGCGACGATCGGCGTCGAGGTCGAGGGGACGTTCGAGCCCGTGAACGAGCACGAAGGCCCTGACCACTTCGCGAAGTACGAGGGCAACACGGACCTCGGCAACACCCATCCCGGCGACGGCGCCCGCTACCACGGCCGCGGCTACATCCAGCTCACCGGGCGCCTCAACTACCGCGCGTTCGGCCATCTGCTCGGAGTGCCGCTCGAGGACCAGCCCGAGCGCGCGCTCGAGCCGGCGGTCGCGGCCGCTCTGTTCGCCGCCTACTTCGCAGATCGTGACGTCGCCGCGAGCGCGGACAAGGGCGAGTGGAAGCTCGTTCGGGAGAAGGTGAACGGCGGCCTCAACGGCTGGCCGCGCTTCTCGGAGCTCGTGACCAGGCTGCAGGAGGCCTGCGGGCTCGGCGGCTCGCTCGTGCCGGAGGTGCCGATCGGATCGCGAACGCTGCAGGAGGCGACGCCGTTCATGACCGGAACCGACGTGATGGCGGCGCAGCACGCGCTCGGCGCGTTCCCCGACGGCGAGTACGGGCCGCACACCGCAGACGCCGTGGAGGCGTGGAAGGGCCGATTCGGCTACCCGGAGGCGCAGATCAACCGCGTGCTCGGGCCGCGAGGAATCCGGTTCCTGCTGGGCAAGGTGCCGCAGCCGGCGGACTTCGCGGCTCGCGCGAAGGCGCGGCTCGCCCACGCCTGAGCGCGGGGCGACGGGCCGGACGCTTCGGGCGCCCGCTCTTCGCCTTGTAACACTGTGTTACTTGGATCGGGGGCGGCTACCGCGATCCCCGCCGGCGCCGAGCCTCTAGGCTTCGCTGCCGATGCCGGGGGAGTACAGCACCGAGTCGCTGCACGCGCACTTCGACAACACGAACAGGCGCCTGGCCGCGATCGAGGCGCAGCTCGAGCGCCTGTCCGCCCTGGCCGGGGTCCCGTACTCCACGTTTGCCGAGGAGAACGGAATCCCCGCAGACGTCGTCGCTCTCGCCGCTGCCGGCGACAGGCTCGGGGCGGTGAAGAAGCTGCGCGAGCTGACCGGCGTCGGCTTCGAGGCGGCGCGAGACATCGTCGCGGGGCTCTGACCATGGCCCAGCCGTTCCGGGTCGGCGTCATGCAGCTGACGATGGAGCCGCTCGAGGAGATCCTCGAGCACGCGCGGGCGCTCGACGAGCACGGCTTCGACACGATCTGGCTCGCCGAGGCCTACCCCTGGTGGCGAAAGCACTCGATGGAGGCGCGTTCGTCCACCGCGCTGTCCCCGCTGGTCGCACGCGAGACCCGGCGGCTCGCGGTCGGCTGGGGGATCATCTCGCCGTTCACGCGGCATCCGATCCAGATCGCGATGGAAGCACGCGTGACGCAGGAGGCGGCGGGCCCCGGCCGGTTCTACCTCGGGCTCGGCGTCTCGAAGATCTTCATGCGGCACGCGTCGATCGACGAGCCGGCGGTCGCCGCGATGAAGGAGGCGGCCGCGATCGTTCGCGGCGTGCTCGCGGGCGACGCGGTCGACCTCGACGGCAAGGTCTTCTCGGCCCACGTGCCGCCGCTCCGCGACGACGCCGAGACGCCGCGCTGGGAGGTGCCGCTCTACTTCGCCGGGACGGGGCCGATGATGCTCCGCGCGGCCGCGCAGACCGGGGACGGCCTCCTGACGGCGTCGATCACGACGCCGGCGTTCGTCCGCTACGTCCGCGAGCGAATCGCAGAGGCCGGCCGCGATCCCGACTCGCTCGACCTCGGCTGCACGATTGTCGCCTCGATCGACGAGGACCGCGACCGGGGCCGCGACGGCGCCAGGGAGATCGCCGGCATGTACCTGGCGAACAAGGTCCAGAACATCCAGGCCGCCGCGGACACCCTCCTCGAGCTCGCGGACCTGTCGCAGGACGAGCTGCGCCCGATCGCGGAGGCGATGGAGTCGGGGGGCCGGCTCGCCGCGAAGGAGAAGGTCACCGACTCGATCCTCGACCGGTGCAAGCCGATCGCCGGCACGCCGGCCGACTGCGTCGCCGCGATCGAGGAGTACCGCGAGGCGGGCTGCACGCACGTGATGCTCGAGCTCTGGGGCGCCGACCGGCTGCGCCAGATCGAGCTGTTCGGCCGCGAGGTCCTCCCGCGCTTCCGGTAACCGGTGACGTCCGTCGCAATCGTGGGCGGCGGGATCGGCGGCCTGACGGCGGCGCTCGCGCTGCTGCGCGCCGGCGTCGACGTCGACGTCGACGTCTACGAGCAGGCGCACGAGCTGCGGGAGGTCGGCGCCGGGATCAACGTCGGCCCGAACGCGTCGCGGATCCTTCACGGGCTCGGCCTCGCCGACGAGCTCGAGCACATGGGCGTCCGTCCGCTGGCGTTCCACCAGCGCCGGTGGGACGACGGACGCACCCTCCTGTGGACGCCGCTCGGCGAGGCGGTCGTCGAGGCGTTCGGCTTCCCGCACTACCAGATGCATCGCGCGGACCTGCTCGCGACCATCCTGCGCGCGCTGCCGCCGGAGCGGGTGCATGTCGGCCACCGGCTCGTGGGTGTCGCCGACCACGGCGATCGCGTCGTCGCCGAGTTCGAGAACGGCACCCGTGCCGAGGCGGACGTGGTCATCGGCGCCGACGGGATCCACTCCGCGATTCGTCGCGCGCTCTTCGGCCCGGCAGAGCCGCACTTCACCGGCTGTGCGGCGTACCGCGGGCTCGTCTCGGCCGAGCGGCTGCGCGGGCTCGACGTGGCCGTCGAGGCGCAGATCTGGATGGGCCCCGGGAAGCACTTCGTGCACTACTACGTGCAACGGAAGCGCCTGATCAACTTCGTCGCGATCTTCGAGCAGGAGGCCTGGACGCGCGAGTCGTGGACCGACCGCGGCGACCTGGCCGACGCGCTCGTGGCCTTCGAGGGCTGGCATCCGCAGGTCCGCGCGATCCTCGAGAGCGCGGACGAGACGTTCGTGTGGGCGCTCTTCGACCGCGCGCCGCTCGAACGCTGGTCGGTCGGCCGGGCAACGCTGCTCGGCGACGCGTGCCATCCGATGCTGCCGTTCATGGCCCAGGGCGCCGCGCAGGCGATCGAGGACGCCGCCGCCCTGGCGACCTGCGTCTCCGGAACGCGGGACGTCGTCGAGGCTCTTCGCCGCTACGAGGCCGCCCGTCTGCCCCGGACTGCGCGAATCCAGGCGTTGTCGGCCGGCAACAAGCTCCGCTTCCACCTCCCCGACGGGCCCGAGCAGGAGGCTCGCGACGCCGAGATGGCGAGCAGCGCGACCGACTGGTCGTTCGAGGCCGTCGCGTGGATCTACGGCCACGACGCGGCCGCAACGTAGGATCGCGGCCGATGGACGTCCAGATCGACTGCGACCGGCTCGTCGAGTGGGCGCTCCGGGCCGTGTCGACGCCGAGCTTCACCGGCTCGGAGCAGGCGATGGCGGAGCTGGTCCGGGACACGTTCGTCGAGCTCGGCCTCGACGTGCAGTGGCAGCAGGTCGAGGACGGACGCGCGAACGTCCTCGGCACGTGGAACGGCGCCGGGGGCGGCCCGACGCTGATGTTCAACGGGCACATGGACACGTCGTACTCCGGCCGCGAGCCGTGGCTCCAGGGGATCCCCGGCTTCCAGCCGTCCGGTTTCGTGCGGGAGGGCCGGATCTACGGAAACGGGATCTCGAACATGAAGGGAGCGCTCGCGTGCTACGTCGAGGCCGTGCACGCCCTCCTCGACGCCGGCGTGCGCCTGCGCGGCGACGTGCTGATCGCGGCCGTCTGCGGCGAGATCGAGAAGACGCAGTGGGGCGACGCGCAGGGCGCCGAGTTCCGCGGCTACGCGGCCGGGTCCCGCCACCTCGTCGGCCACGGCGGCGCCGCGGACATGTGCATCCTCGGCGAGCCGACGGAGGGCAAGCTCGTCCTCGGGCACTTCGGAACGATCTGGGCGCGGATCTCGACGCGCGGCCACTTCATCCACACCGCGTTCAGCGAGGGGAAGCGCGGCCTGAACTCGATCGTCCGGATGCGCGACGTGCTCGACGCGGTGCTCGAGTGGATCCCGACGTGGGAGGACGACCTCGAGAACGCCTATCGCGGCGCGAAGGCGATCGTCAACGTCGGCGCGCTGAACGGCGGCTTCGCCTGGCGGGTGTCGCGGACGCCGCACCGCACCGACCTCTTCCTCGACGTCCGCGTGCCGCCGACGAAGCCGATGGCGACCGCGCGCCGGCAGGTACTCGACCTCGTGCGAGACCTGCAGCGGCGGTTCCCCGAGCACGGGGTCGAGGGGGAGGTCTACGTCACGGCTCCGGGCGCGGAGATCGCGGATGACCACCCGCTCGTCTCGGCGGTGGCCGGCGCGCACGAGCAGGTCTTCGGCGCGCCGCCCGGGCAGGACGTCACGCGCTGGTTCTCGGACGCGTCCGTCCTCAGCCGGTACGGCATCGCGACGCTGAACTACGGCACGTCGACGGGTCTGCCGGACGCGGAACTCGGCGAGAACCTCGACGTCGACGGCCTCGTCCGGACGGCGCACGTGTACGCGCTCGCGGCGGCCGAGATCTGCGGCGTCGCGTGAGCGCCGACGCGTCGGCCCACGACCCGTACGTGCTCCCGGCGGGGCTGCCGGTCCCGGTGGACGACGGCGCGTGCGCCCACCTCGCCGGGTTGTCGGTGCCCCGGCTGACGCTCGAGTCGTCGCGAGGACCGGTCGACCTTGCCGACCTCGCGCGCGAGCGGCTCGTCCTGTACGTCTACCCGCGGACCGGGCGGCCGGGCCTACCGCCCGCGGCGGGCTGGGACGCGATCCCCGGCGCGCGCGGCTGCACGCCGCAGTCGTGCGGCTTCCGCGACCACGCGGCCGAGCTCGCGGAGCTGGGCGCGCGAGTCGCGGGGTTGAGCGCCCAGACGCTCGCCGACCAGGTCGAGTTCGCCGAGCGCAACCGGATGCCGTTCCCGGTGATCGCCGACCCGGAGCTGCGCCTCGCCGCGTCGCTTCGCCTGCCCACGTTCGACGTCGAGGGCATGACGCTCTACAAGCGCCTGGCGCTCGTCGCCGAGCGCGGGTCGATCGAGAACGTCTTCTATCCCGTGTTCCCGCCCGACCGGAACGCCGAGGAGGTCGTCGCCTGGCTCCGCACGAGACCCCCGCTCGTCCTATAGCTTCACGCGCGTGAGCTCGGGAACCCACCTCACTCCCCACTTGGCGATGAGCCTAACGCGAAAAGTGATACGCGTGTGAAACGGGACTGTGCCAAGACTGTGAAAACCGAGACCCTGACGTCGACCCGAGAGGCAGCCACATGAACCTGATCGGCCAGAGAATCGTCCGCAAGGAAGACTCGCGCTTCCTCACCGGGAAGGGCCGCTACGTCGACAACCTCGAGCTCGACGGAGCCCTACACGCGACCTTCGTCCGCTCGCCGTTCGCGCACGCCCGCGTCCAGGGCGTCGACACCGACGCCGCGCGGGCGGAGCCAGGCGTCCAGGTCTTCACGGCGCCGGACGTCGACGTGCCGCCGCGGCCGATCTTCTTCCCGGGGATCGAGACGCGCATGGCGCGGCCCGTGCTGGCGACCGACACGGTCCGCTACGTCGGCGAGATCGTCGCGATGGTCCTGTCCGAGAGCCGGGCGGACGGCGTCGACGCGGCCGAGCTCGTGTTCGCCGACTACGAGCCCCTGCCCGTCGTGACGGATCCGCGCGAGGCTCTCAGGGACGAGCTGCTGCTCTTCCCGGAGATCGGCACGAACGTCTGCGCACGCATCGACGCCGAGCCGGGCGACGACCTCTTCGCCGGCTGCGAGGTCGTCGCGTCCGGCAGCTTCGTCAGCCAGCGCCTCGCGCCGAGCCCGCTCGAGCCGCGCGCGTGCGCCGCGACCGCGGCGGACGGGCGCGTCACCGTCTGGTCGTCGACCCAGACGCCCCATCAGGACAAGGGCGGGCTCGCGATGGCGCTCGGGCTCGACCCCGACGCCGTCCGCGTCGTCGGCCCCGACGTCGGCGGCGGCTTCGGCGCGAAGATGCTCGGCGTCGAGGAGATCCTCGTCGCCTGGGCGGCACGTCGCACCGGCCGGCCCGTTCGCTGGGCCGAGACACGCAGCGAGAGCATGCTCGGCCTCGGCCACGGCCGCGCGCTCTGGATCGACTTCACGATCGGCGGCCGCCGCGACGGGACGATCGAGGTCTACCGGCTCGACCTCGTGCAGGACGCCGGCGCCTACCCGGCGATCGGCGCCTTCCTGCCGAACCTGACGAAGCTGATGTCGTCGGGCGTCTACGCGATCCCGCGGATCGAGGTCACGTCGCGCGCGGTCGTGACGAACACGGTGCCGACGACCGCCTACCGCGGCGCCGGCCGTCCGGAGGCGGCGCAGGCGATCGAGCGCGCGGTCGACACGTTCGCCGCCGAGGCCGGGCTCGATCCGGCCGACGTCCGACGCAAGAACTTCATCCCGAAGGACGCCTTCCCGCACCAGACCGTGACGGGCGCGCCGTACGACTCGGGGGACTACGGCGGCGCGCTCGAGCGTGCGCTCGACGCCGCCGGCTACGCCGACCTCCGCGCGGAGCAGAAGCGGCGGCGCGACGCGAACGACCCGCACGCGCTCGGGATCGGGCTGAGCGCCTACGTCGAGATCACGAACGGGATCACGGAGGAGGAGTTCGGCGCCGTCGAGATCACGCCGGAGGGCGGGGCGATCCTGCGCACGGGCTCGTTCTCGCACGGCCAGGGGCACGAGACGTCGTTCGCGATGGTGGTCGCCGAGCGGCTCGGGCTGCCGCTCGAATCCGTCCAGGTCGTCGCCGGCGACACCGACGCCGTCCCGCGCGGCACGGGTACCTACGGCTCGAAGTCGATGCAGATCGGCGGGACCGCGGCCGTGCAAGCGGCGGGCGAGGTCGTCGAGCGCGGGCGGCGTCTCGCGGCGGACGAGCTCGAGGCGGCGGTCGACGACGTCGTCCTCGACCTCGACGCGGGACGCTTCCACGTCGCGGGCGCGCCCGCGCCCTCGCTCTCGTGGGCCGAGCTGGCCGACCGGCTCGCCGAGCGCGGCCAGCTGGAGGAGCTGCGGGTCGAGCGCGACTTCAAGGCGAGCCAGGGAACGTTCCCGTTCGGGGCGCACGTGGCGGTCGTCGAGGTCGACACGGAGACGGGCGCCGTCGAGCTGAGGCGGCTCGTGGCCGTGGACGACGCGGGCACGATCATCAACCCGCTGCTCGCCGAGGGTCAGGTGCACGGCGGCGTCGCCGCCGGCGTCGGCCAGGCGCTCTACGAGGAGTTCGTCTACGACGCCGACGGCAACCCGCTCACGGGGACGTTCGCCGGCTACGGCTTCCCGTCCGCGGCCGAGATGCCCTCGTTCGAGCTCGTCGAGATGGAGACGCCGACGCCGATCAACGAGCTCGGCGCGAAGGGTATCGGCGAGTCCGGGACGATCGGCGCAACGCCCGCGATCCAGAACGCCGTCGTCGACGCGCTCTCGCCGTTCGGCGTCCGTCAGGTCGAGATGCCGGTCAACGGCGAGAACGTCTGGAGGGCGCTGCAGCCGGCATGACGTGGCCGCGCGACGACGCGAAGCTCGACCGCGTCCGCTCGCTGCTCGCCGAGCAGGAGCTGGACGCGGTCGTCGTCCGGGCCCCGGACAACGTCCTCTACCTGACGAACTTCTGGCCCATGAAGGGCTTCGATGTCGCCGTCTTCCCGCGCGAGGGCGAGCCGACGCTGATCGCGCTCGAGCCGTCGCTCGACGACGCGCGCCGAAATGCGTGGACGGACGACGTCCGGCTCTTCAAGAGCTACGACGAGCGCGACCCGCGGCCTGCGACTGCGCGCTCGCTCGAGGTCGCGCAGGCGGTCGTCCGCGAGCAGGGCTACGAGCGGGTCGGGCTCGAGCGCTCGCTCGGGACGCAGGCCGCCGATCGCATGGTCGGCGAGCCGACGACCTACACGAGCGCGTTCTTCGACGCCTTCCCGGGTGCAGCCGACGCGACGCAGCTCCTGAACGAGGCGCGGGCGATCAAGACGGCGCAGGAGCTCGAGCGGATGCAGCTCGCGAACGACCTCTGCGCCGAGGCGATGGAGCACGTCCGCGAGCGGATCCGGCCGGGGATGAAGGAGAGCGAGGCGGCCGCGATCTGGGAGGGCTACGTGCACGGCGTCGGGACCGGCTACCGCGGCCGGGTCGAGCTCGCGCGCGGCCATTCGCTCGTCTGGACGGGACAGGGCATCCGGACGTTCACCGCGACCGGCGACCGGCCGATCGTCGGGGGCGAGCCGACCCTGTTCGAGATCTGGGTGTGCGTGGACGGCTACTGGTGCGACCACACGAAGAACGTCGTCGTCGGCCGTCTGAAACCGGAGTACGAGCGTCTGCTCGAGCTCCTGCTCACGGTCTTCGGCGACGCGGTCGCGCACGTGCGCGACGGCGCCGGCCTCCCCGAGCTCGACCGGCTGATCCGCGAGGGGATCGCACGTGGCGGCTACCCGGGTCAGCCCTCGCACCCGATCTGCCACGGCGTCGGCGCGCGCGCACACGAGTGGCCGTACGCGCACCAGGCCGGCGGCGGGACGATGCGCGAGGGCATGGTGCTGGCGATCGAGCCGGGCATCTACTGGGAGGGCGGCGGCGGCCTCCGCGTCGAGGACAACTTCCTCGTCACGGCCGACGGGAGCAAGAAGCTCTGCTCCTATCCGGACGACTTCCGGACCGTGTGACGCAGGTCGTCCTGCGGGAGTCGGCGCGCGTCGCGGTCCTCGACGGAGACGGCCGCGTGCTGGTGGTGCACACCGCCGGCGACGAGCTCCATCTGCCCGGCGGCGGCGTGCGCGACGGCGAGACGCCGGAGGCGGCGGCACGCCGGCGGCTTCGCGCGGAGACCGGCATCGACGCCGAGCGGCTCGGGCCGCGCCTCTGCGTCGTCGAGAACGAGTTCGAGCGCGGCGGCCGCCGCTACCGGCAGCGGGAGACGGTGTTCACGCTCCGCGCGGGCGAAGGCGAGTGCACGCCCGGCGGCTCTCGCCGGAGCTGGCTCGGCCCTCCCGAGGTGCGCGCGAACGCGCGGCGGCTGCGTCCCCGCCGGCTCTCGCGGCTGCTCGCCCGGCTCGACGAGGCGTGAGATGATCGGCCGGTGAAGTTCAGCGTCTACTCCGAGATGCAGAGCTGGCCCGGGAAGCCGTACGCGCAGCTCTACCGGGAGGTGCTGGAGCAGATCGAGAACGCCGACAGGCTCGGCTTCGACGCGTACGCGATGATCGAGCACTTCTTCTTCCGCAAGTTCTCGGCGTCGCCGGACCCGATCGCCTTCTTCGCGGCGGCGGCGCAGCGGACGACCCGGATCGACTTCCGGACGCTCGTCCACGTGCTGCCGTACCACAACCCGCTCGTGCTCGCGTCGCGGATCGCCGAGATCGACCTCCTGACCGGCGGCCGCTACGAGTTCGGCGTCGGCCGCGGCCACGGCTGGATCCCGTTGCGCGCCGGCGTCCCGTACGACGGTCTGACGGAGCGCTACGACGAGGCGCTCGACCTGCTCTTCCGAGCGCTCGAGAGCGGCGGCGAGACGTTCTCGTACGACGGCCGGTTCTACCGCGTGCGCGACGCCCGGATCGTGCCGCCGCCCGGCCGCCGGTTCCGCGTCTTCACCGGCGGGACGAGCGACAAGACGTACGTCCTCGCCGGCGAGCGCGGCTGGGGAATCGTGGTGCCGCCGCTGCTCCCGTACGAGGCGCTGCGCGAGCAGCTCGACCTCTACCGAGCGACCTGCCGCGAGCACGGCAACGAGCCCGACATCGTCTGGATCCACGCGTGCTACCTGGACGAAGACCGGGACACGGCGTTGCGGGAGGCGCAGGCCGGGATCACGGGCTTCCTCGCCGGCAACGCATCGCCGCTCGTCGAGCACGAGCGCGCGCCGGCCGACGAGCTGAACGCGGCCGGCTACGGCTTCTACACCGCCGGCATCCTCGAGAACCTGGCGCAGACGCCGTACGAGGATCTGATCGCCGGCGACGTCGTCTGGGTCGGCACGCCGGCGGACGTGGTCGAGCGGATCGAGGCGATGCGCGGCGTGTGCGACGGTCTGACGGAGGTCTCGATCACGGTCAACCCCGGCAACTTCGAGCACTGGCAAGCGCTCAAGAACCAGGAGCTGTTCGCGTCGCGGGTCATCCCGCACTTCCGCGACACGGCGTGAGGCGCTCGCTCGTCCCGCTGGCCGTGCTGGCGGCGGCGGTGCTGGTGGCCGGCGCGGCCGGGGCGCCGCGACCGGCGGGCGCGATCCTCGCAGTCGACGCGGACGGGCAGATCTTCGAGTGGCCGGAGCCGGCGGCCGGGACGAATCCGGTCGCGATCGGCAGGAGCCCGGCCTGGTCGCCGAGCGGGCGGTCCTTCGCGTACTTCCAGGCGGATTGCGGCAAGCCGTGCGTCTTCGACGTCAGGATCGCCGACGAGGACGGCAGGCACGACCGGCTGCTCGCCGTCGCCGGGGAGGAGACGGGCGGGCTCTCCTGGTCGCCGGACGGCTCGCGGCTCGTCTACTCGACGGGCCCGTTCGCGAAGGGCGGCGGCTGCGTCTGCCGGCTCTACGTCGTCCCGGCGAAGGGCGGCCCGAGCCGGCGCCTCGTCGGCGCCGACGGCACGTCGAACGTCGATCCCGCGTGGTCGCCCCGCGGGCCGATCGCGTTCACCCGCTGCGCGGGCGCCGCCTGCACGCTGTACACGCTCCGGTCCGACGGGACGCACGCCGCGCGGCTGACGCGCCTCGCGGGGAACGAGACGGAGGGCGAGTGGTCGCGCGGCGGCTCGCGACTCGCGTTCGTCCGCAACGGGCGGATCGAGGAGGTCGACGCGGAGGGCGGCGGCGACCGCGTGCTCGTCCCGGGCCGGTACGAACCCGGCGTGGTCGCCGGACGGGACGCAGCTGGCGTACGAGGGCGACCAGACGGACGAGACCTGCGGCTCGGCAATCTGGATCGCGAACCTGAAGACCGGGAAGTCGCGCCTCTTCGAGGCCACCTGCCGCGGCTACGAGGAGCCCGACTGGCAGCCGGAGCCGCCTCGGTGACACGTCCGCCCGGCCGCCGCGGCGACGTCGAGCTCAGACGGTGGCGGCGAGGCGACGCCGCGGCGCCCCACGCCGCCTGCCGCGACAACCTCGGTCGCACGCTGGACGGGCTTCCCGTACGACCTGTCGGAGGCGGAGACGCACGGACTCGTCCAGGCGCGCGTGGCCGACGAAACGGCGTCGCGGTCGTCGACGAGGGCGACCGTCTGCTCGGCTCGTCCGGACTGCTCTCGGTCGACCGGGAGCGGTCGATCGGTCTCGTCGGCTACTGGGTCGCGCCCGAGGCGACGGTCGATGTCGGGAATGAGGCTTCGCAGCGCGTGCTCGAGCGAGCCGGCTTGCGGCGCGACGGCCCGCCGGCTCGCTCGACGCAGCAGATCCACGGCGAGTGGATCGTCGAGTATCGGTCTACGCTCGTCCCGGCCGACCGGGCTACGCCACTCTCGTGAAGCCGTTCGTCAGGATCGCCTTGCGCCCCGAGCAGGCGTCCTTGACGACCCGGAGGGTGAGCTTGTTCCCGAGCACCGACCACGCGTACGTCCCGACGGCCTGCGAGCCACGGCACCGGTACGACCCGGTGAGGTCGTGGAGCGTCACGTGGTGCCCGGCGTACGTGGCCGTCCCGCCGACGGCGAGCCGGCCGTTCTTCGTGATCGCGTAGCTCGCCGGACCGACGCTCAGCCGCCACGTGCCGTTGAGCGCCGCCGGCGTCGCACCGGTGATCCGGGTCGTGTAGACGTGCGGCCAGAGGCCGGTGGACGCGAGGGCCTGGCCGACGGCCAGAGCGCCCGCGACGACGACCGCCCCGAACAGCATTCGCTTCATCGAATTCCCCCCTCTGTCGTTGAGCGCGCGCAGTACCCCCGGTTTCGTGGAGTCGCGTTTCTGGACTCAGGCCGCCTGGGTTTGGGTGTTGATGTTTTTCAATTCAAATTCGATCGGTGTCAGCATGCCGAGGCTGGAGT